>ERZ894236.169-NODE-169-length-97850-cov-45.4615_pt1 | contig 97850 bp, 86 predicted proteins | sample MGYA00380297_ERZ894236 | MGnify/ENA primary metagenome ERZ894236 (study PRJEB32331, sample SAMN06328420) | human gut metagenome | biome: human gut microbiome; feature: stool | host: Homo sapiens | collected 2014-08-04 ... | reverse complement strand
TTCATCTGAGCCTTTTTCTTTTAACTCAGTTTTTCATAGTTCACTTGACACTACCTCTATTCGAAAGACTTTCTCTTCTTTAAAACCATACCTGCTACTGCTGCTGCACAAATCATACCTGCCATGCATGGAACAAACGGTGCAGAATCTCCAGTTTTTGGAGCCGCGTTCTCATTCTTATCTACATTTGGTTTATTTGCATTCGGTTTATTGGTATTTGGCTTATTTGGATTTGGTTTATTTGTATTTGGCTTCTCTGTATTTGGCTTCTCCGGATTTGGCTTCTCCGAATTTTCCTTTAATCCATCTACTGCCTTTTTAAGCGCTGTCACCTGTGCATCTACAGCATCCTGTGTTGCGTCTGCATCATCACGCACAGCTTCTGCTGCTGCGATTGCTGCCTGCAATGCATTCCAGCTTGCTTCTGTATAGTTCTCATTCTTTATTGCTTTTGCGTCTGTGATTTTCTGTTCAAGAGCTTCCTTATTTACTTCCGGTTTTTCCGGCTCTTCGCCCTTCTTTGTTACTACGATGGTATACTCTTTCATTCCATCATATTCTTCCCCGTTCACTGTAAGGAATTCTTTGTTCTTTGATGTGAATGTTAACTCATTTCCTTCATAATCAGCACTTGACCATGAATGAACTCGGATTATTCCACCAAGCTGCGAGCTATCAGTAAGCGTAAACTTTACCACTCCGTTTGATGGATATTTTGCCATTCCATCTAATGCATTCGGAAACGCCGAGTCTTTTATTACAAACGCACAACCATCTACCGGATTGCCATCTTTGTCTTCTACACGTACTACAAGTACTTTTTTATTTCCCTGTGGTGTGTTTACTTTTAAGCCATTGATTGCTTCCTCTAATGCTGTTACCTGTGCATCTACGTCATCCTGTGTTGCGTCCGCATTGTCGCGCACTGCTTCTGCTGCTGTGATTGCTGCCTGCAATGCATTCCAGCTTGCTTCTGTATAGTTCTCATTCTTTATTGCTTTTGCGTCTGTGATTTTCTGTTCAAGAGCTTCCTTATTTACTTCCGGTTTTTCCGGCTCTTCGCCCTTCTTTGTTACTACGATGGTATACTCTTTCATTCCATCATATTCTTCCCCGTTCACTGTAAGGAATTCTTTGTTCTTTGATGTGAATGTTAACTCATTTCCTTCATAATCAGCACTTGACCATGAATGAACTCGGATTATTCCACCAAGCTGCGAGCTATCAGTAAGCGTAAACTTTACCACTCCGTTTGATGGATATTTTGCCATTCCATCTAATGCATTCGGAAACGCCGAGTCTTTTATTACAAACGCACAACCATCTACCGGATTGCCATCTTTGTCTTCTACACGTACTACAAGTACTTTTTTATTTCCCTGTGGTGTGTTTACTTTTAAGCCATTGATTGCTTCCTCTAATGCTGTTACCTGTGCATCTACGTCATCCTGTGTTGCGTCCGCATTGTCGCGCACTGCTTCTGCTGCTGTGATTGCTGCCTGCAATGCATTCCAGCTTGCTTCTGTATAGTTCTCATTCTTTATTGCTTTTGCGTCTGTGATTTTCTGTTCAAGAGCTTCCTTATTTACTTCCGGTTTTTCCGGCTCTTCGCCCTTCTTTGTTACTACGATGGTATACTCTTTCATTCCATCATAGTCTTCTCCGTTTACTGTAAGGAATTCTTTGTTCTTTGATGTGAATGTTAACTCGTTTCCTGTATACGTTTCTTTTGACTGTGAATGAACTCGGATTACTCCTCCAAACTGCATGTTATCACTAAGTGTGAACTTTACTACTCCGTTTGATGGATATTTTGCCATTCCGTCTACTGCATCTGGGAACGCTTCGTCTTTCATTACAAACGCACAATCATTTACCGGATTGCCTTTTTTGTCCTTCACATTGACTACCAGTTGTTTTTTATTCCCCTGTGTTTCTGCCGCTCCACCTTTTACAACAAGTACCGGATCCGAAACTTCGCTTGCCGGTTGTCCGTTAATCGTTTTAATTTCAATACGACCTACGCCACTATAGATATACCGCATTTCAAATGTAAGAGGTGAGTCTGTAGTTTCAGGTCCTACCGGTTTTACTGTCAATGTTCTTCCTGCTAACACATCATCTGAAAGTTCTGGAGTCCAGCGAACCATTCCTGATGCATTTGATGTCAACTTCTTGTACGTTGGCGTATTACCATCATATATCTCCAACTTCACTCCAGGTACTGGATTTCCCTTCGCATTTTTAACTGTAAAAGTTAAAACATCAACTCCTTTGGCGTCTCCTGCCGCCTGAACCGACGGTAATGGAACTCCGCTCAACATCACGACTGCGGCAATTAATAATGCAGCAAATCGTTTCATTTTCTTTGTTACTTTCATTGCTTTTCCTCCTCATTGGTATTTTTTTTCATACAGATTAACTATATCGCATTCTTCCATTTTTTCACAAATTGATTTTCGTAATAAATCATAGCTATTTATTTACTTTTTCTATGGTATATATTTTAAAACTAATCCGAACACAAAAAAACGCCGGATTTCTTCCGACGTTTTCTTTCCTCTGTCTACTATAAAATTTCTTCCAATATATCAAGGACATCTTCCACTACTCCCGGGCAGAAGCTGAACATCAAGCCCTCTTCTAGAACTTTTTCGAGTTCTCCCTCTTTCGAAAAGTCATGCCCCAATAAATCTCTGCACATTGTGGATGAGCGTTTCTTTGCATATCGCTCTTTAAACTCTGCCACTTTTCCCATCATAATGTTTTTCTGATCCATGTCCCCTTCTTGGCTATGCCCATAGACCATGCCAATAACCATAAGCGCTCCTGTTACAGCTCCGCAAGTCTCACCGCACATCATACCACCGCCAAAACAAGCTGACATCTTCCTTGCCTCTTCTTCGGACATTTGCATCTTCTCTGCAAATGTTCCAGCCACTACCTGTGAACAGTCAATTCCCTGTGCAAATAATTCTTTAATCTTCTCTCTTGTCATTTTACCCTCTCCTATATTTCTTTACTTTTTCTATCTTACTATTATATATTCTCTTCACATTTGCTCCAAACTGCATGTGCAAGATACCATCTCGCCGTTTTACGAATCCCTTCTTCAAAAGAAGTCTCCGGCATCCACCCTGTCTCTCTTCTTATTTTATCTGCATTGATGGCATAACGCCTGTCATGCCCTTTCCGATCTTCCACATATTGAATTAAGCTATCATTTATAAATCTTTTCCTTGGATCATTTTCCTCTAATACTTCCCTTAAAACTTCAAGGATTGTATTTACAATCTCCAGATTCGTCTTCTCATTGTGACCGCCGATATTATATGTCTCAAAGAGTCGCCCTTGCTCCTGCACCAGATCAATCGCCTTCACATGATCTTCTACGTACAGCCAGTCTCTTACATTCAATCCATCTCCATAAATCGGAAGTTTTTCTCCTTGCAGCGCATTCTTTATAATAAGAGGAATCAGCTTCTCCGGAAACTGACGCGGTCCGTAATTATTACTGCAATTTGTAATATTTGCCGGGAAACCATACGTATCCATATAGGAACGAACCAGCATATCTGCAGAGGCTTTACTCGCAGAGTAAGGACTGTGCGGAGCGTATGGCGTTGTCTCATAGAAATATCCGGTTTCTCCCAACGAACCATACACTTCATCCGTAGACACATGAAGAAATTTTTTATCTCTCGGATATGTTCCATCCTCTCTTTCCCACGCCTTCCGGGCAGCATTTAGCAAAACGGCAGTTCCGAGCACATTTGTTTTGACAAATATTTCCGGCTCCTCAATGCTTCGATCCACATGACTCTCCGCCGCAAAATGCACCACACGGTCAATCTCATTTTCAGCGAAAATCCGTTCTACCGCTTCCCTGTCGCAAATATCTGCATTTACAAATGTATAATTTTCTCTGTCAGCTATCTCCGCCAGATTTTCCAATCTCCCGGCATAAGTCAATTTGTCAACATTGATAATCCGAATATCGCTTCCGTATTTATCAAACATATAATGAATATAATTGGAGCCGATAAAACCGGCTCCACCTGTTACGAAATAAGTTCTCTTCATTTTACTCTTTCTTCTTTAAATCCTTTGTATTCTTCTCTATAATTTTGCGTGCGATCATAATCTGATGCCCGCATCCCATACATTTCAACCGAAAATCCGCTCCCACCCGGAGGATCTCCCACTCCTTGCTGCCGCACGGGTGTTGCTTTTTCAAGGTTATGATATCGCCCACTTCGTAGATATAAGACATACTCTCACCTCATCTCTGTTAAATTACTGAAGCTCTACTTCCTTCTCTTTCACTCCGCGCACAACAAAACGGTGTTCATCACTGGCTGCGGTACATGTAGAAAGCGTAACAACCGTATCCTCCGTTGTCACCTTCACCCCGGTATCGTAGTCTGCCTCTTTCATTGTCATATCAAGGAACTTCTGATAGTCCTCCTCGCCGGCAAAAGAGGTCAGATATGTGTCGGACGTATCAAGCACTTGACCGACCGAATAAATCTTATAAGTAATCTCTTTTCCATCCGGTGTATAAATATAGAAATACGGATTTTCTTTCCAGAAATCCTTGTCTTTATACTCTTCCAGCTTACGGAACATGGAACCGTCTTTCATACGATGTCCGTAAATGATTGTATTTTTATCTGTAAAGTCTGAGCTTGCCGCCGCGTCTACAAAGATCGCTCCCAGTGTATTTTCATTCGCCGAAAATGTTTTGTGGAGATAGAGGTCATTATCTTCGCCCTGCACTACCGGATAATTGATCTGTGACGGTTCTTTATAAAATCTGATCCATCCTACCGTATCATCGTTGATTTTCATAAGCTCATCAAAATCAACGCGGAACTTCTCTTTATCATCCGCATTTTTAATTGCAACATCTCGTACTTTCTCATATTCACTCTGCCCGTCTTTATAGCCTTTTCCTATCTGTAATAGTTTGAAAGCAGACACACAAAAAACAACAATCGCAGCTACAAGGATCACGTTCAAAATCATATTTTTACGTCTCGCCTTCCTTGACTTTCTGCGCCCTCCGTGATGATTTGCTCTCTTACGATTCATTTCCTTTGATTTCCCATCTATCTTTCTCTTAGCCGACATTTTCCTCACTCCAAGTCTTCCTCATTTTCCACAGCTCTATCACTGCAGCCATCATCAATCTACGCTTTATTTTAGCCGATTTTTCTTCACAGTACAAGCATCATTCACACAAAAGCAAAAAAGACTACAGTTATTTTATATTTTTTTAATTTCTGTTTTATTGACTTTACTTGCCATTATCGTATGATAATAATATATTTTCAGGAGGTTGATGACTTTGAAAGAAAAATTTATGCGTTTTATGTATGGGCGGTACGGAGTAGACACTTTAGGCAAATATTCTCTCGGCGCAGGGCTTGCCACAATGGTGCTGTCCATCGTCTTTGACAGCTACACACTGTCGCTCTTATCGTGGTTTTTTATCATTTTGACATATTTTCGAATGTTCTCTCGAAACCTGTACAAAAGATCCAGCGAGAACCAGACATTCCTAAATAAAACCTACAAACTCAGAACATGGTTCGGCAAACAGAAAAACATGATGGCACAACGGAAAACACATCACATTTACCGCTGCCCCGGCTGCAAGCAGAAAATCCGCGTACCGCGCGGAAAAGGACGGATCGAAATCCGGTGTCCGAAATGCCATACCACCTTCATCAAAAACAGTTAAATCAATTTTGGACACCCCAAAACGCAATTTAGGACGTAGCATTTTGCAAAAATGCTACGTCCTAAATTATACCTTAAACCTGTATCCTACGCCCCAGATTGTTTCGATATACTGTGGGTTTGATGTATCCAGTTCTATTTTTTCTCTTATTTTCTTAATGTGCACGGTTACCGTTGCGATATCTCCTACGGATTCCATATCCCAGATTTCTCGGAACAGGTCATCCTTCGTGTATACATGATTTGGGTGTGCCGCCAAGAATGCGAGGAGATCGAATTCTTTTGTCGTAAATGTTTTTTCTTCTCCATTTACCCACACGCGGCGGGCAGTTGTGTCTATCTTGAGTCCGCGAATTTCTATGATTTTATTTTTCTCTGCCGCACTTCCGATCAAGCGGTCGTATCTTGCCAGATGCGCTTTCACTCGCGCAACCAATTCGCTTGGGCTGAATGGCTTCGTCATATAATCATCCGCTCCAAGTCCTAACCCTCGTATTTTATCGATATCGTCCTTCTTTGCTGATACCATGATAATCGGAGTATTCTTCTCATCGCGAATCTTACGGCAGATTTCAAATCCATCCACCCCGGGGAGCATTAAATCCAGAATAAAAAGATCGTACTCTCCGCTTAACGCTTTCTCAAGTCCGAGCGTCCCTTCATTTGCCACTTCTACTTCAAATCCTGAAAGCTCCAAATAATCCTTTTCCAGATCCGCAATCGCTTCTTCATCCTCCACAATCAATATCTTACTCATTTACCGGTACCTCCTGATATTTTCTAAGCACAAAATACATGGTTGTGCCTGTATTCTCTCTGCTGGTAGCCCATATCTTGCCGCCATGTTCTTCGATGATTTTCTTGACAATCGACAAGCCGATTCCGCTTCCGCCCTTCGAAGAATTTCTGGAAGCATCTGTTCGATAAAATCTCTCGAATATATTCGGCAGGTCTTGGGCTGCGATTCCTTTTCCGTTATCTTCAATCTCTACCTGCACGAAATCTCCTACATCTTTAATTCTGAGATTAATCTTCCCTTTTTCCTTGTCCATATATTTCACAGAATTGTTGACGATGTTGTGGATCACACGTGTGATCTGCTCCGCGTCCGCAATAACCTGCACTTCTTCTTCCACATAATTAAAATATCCGAACTCGATATTTTTTGCCTCCAGATCGAGCGAAAGGTCTTCTGCACAATCCGAGAAATAATCATTCACTGACAAAATCTTGAAGTTATATGGGATACGATTCGTATCAATCTTAGAATACAATGTCAATTCATTGATCAACGTATCCATCTCATTTGCTTTATTATAAATGGTTCGAATATATTTTTCCATTTTCTCCGGCGTATCCGCCACGCCATCCATGATTCCTTCCGCATAGCCTTTGATCGTCGTCACCGGTGTCTTAAGATCATGGGAAATGTTACTGATCAGTTCTTTATTTTCCTTATCAAAAGCAACCTTCTCTTCCGCGGTATCTTTTAGTCTCTGGCGCATATCTTCCAGATCTCTACTTAGCTGTCCCAACTCATCATCTGCCTCTGTCGGAATCTCAAAATCCAGATCTCCGGTCTGTATCCTTCTTGCCGCTACACGCATCTTATTAAGGGGACCCATAATCCCACGGTAGATCCAGACAATCAGAAGAAATCCTGTCAATACAAGCACAATGGCTACGCCAAACATCATATCCATCACAAACTCTTCTACTTCCGGAATCACATTGCTGATGTTGGTGACAATAAATGCACTTCCCTGTTCCCCTGCCGGATAAACGAAATCCACCTGCTTGACAAGCGCCTGTACCTCTCCGCCAAGATAAATACCATTTTTTGACGTCGTCGCAGAATCCCCGTAATCAGGAAGCTGACGGATAACTTTCTCCACCTTTCCTGCATCTGCGCCGGTATATACGATCGTACTGTCTTTGCGCACAAGAAGATAGGACTTCTTTTCTTTCAGACGCTGATTAAATCCATCTAAATATGTTGCATCTTCCATTTCTCCGGAATGCAGATCTGCCATCTCTTCCAGTTCGCGATATGGCTTTTCAGTTAGATTCGACAGCACTTGCGTAGAATTTGACAAAGATTCCACTGTTGCACCGGAAATGCCATATGTTTCTTCAATTGCTCCCGCCTGGATTCTCCACATGATCAGCACCATCGCAACGGAGAGTATGACCGGTATTAATGTAATTGTTAAAAAGGCAATAGACAACCTTGTTTTCAACTTCATATGCTTATGTCCTCCGCCTTCAGTATAGCATGAAAAAGGGCGCCTCTCACCAAAGCGCCCATAAACTTTTATTAAAATTTTATAAATAGGATTTGAGGATTTCTGCCTTGTCTGTTTTCTCCCATGACAGGTCAAGATCCGTTCTTCCAAAATGTCCGTATGCTGCTGTCTGCTTGTAGATTGGTCTTCTAAGGTCTAACATCTTGATAATACCTGCCGGACGAAGGTCAAAGTTCTCTCTTACGATATCAACCAACTTCTCCTCAGAGATTTTTCCTGTTCCGAAAGTATCAATCATAATAGATGTCGGCTGTGCTACACCGATCGCATAAGATAACTGAATCTCACATTTCTTTGCAATACCTGCCGCAACAATGTTCTTAGCCACATAACGCGCCGCATAAGCCGCAGAACGGTCTACTTTAGTACAGTCTTTACCGGAAAATGCACCGCCGCCGTGCCGAGCCATTCCACCATAAGTATCTACGATAATCTTACGTCCTGTTACACCGGAATCTCCGTGAGGTCCGCCGATTACAAAACGTCCTGTCGGGTTAATGAAGAATTTTGTCTTATCGTCAACCATTTCTGCCGGAATTACCGCATCAAATACATATTTCTTAATGTCCTCGTGAATCTGCTCCTGTGTCACATCTGGATCATGCTGTGTAGAAAGTACCACTGCGTCCAGTCTCTTTGGCACTCCTGCCTCATCATATTCTACAGTTACCTGAGATTTTCCGTCCGGTCTCAAATAGCCAAGTGTTCCGTTTTTACGAACTTCTGTAAGCTTCCGTGTCAATTTGTGCGCGAGAGAAATCGGATATGGCATAAGCTCCGGTGTCTCATCACAGGCATAACCGAACATCATTCCCTGATCTCCTGCGCCAATCGCTTCGATTTCTTCATCAGACATCTGGTTTTCTTTCGCCTCCAACGCTTTGTCAACACCCATAGCAATGTCACTGGACTGCTCGTCAATTGCAGTAATTACGCCGCAAGTATGAGCGTCAAATCCGTATTTTCCTCTGTTATATCCGATCTCATCTACTGTTTCACGGACGATTTTCTGAATATCTACATATGCGTTTGTTGTGATTTCTCCCATAACAAGGACAAGACCTGTTGTGATCGCTGTTTCACATGCCACACGACTGTTCGGGTCTTGCTCTATGAGAGCGTCAAGTACTGCGTCAGAAATTGCGTCGCAGATCTTATCCGGATGACCTTCTGTTACAGATTCAGATGTGAATAATAATTTCTCCATGTTCTTCTTCCTTTCTTTCGTACTTTCTCTGTCGGGGCTATCATTCATTCTATAAAATGCGCAGAGCCGCCTCGCGCCATAGGCGCTCAGTCGCGGACATTCTTTTGCCCTGCTCTTTGTTTTCGCGAAAAAAACAGCCCACAACAAGTGGACTGTTTATATTCTCATAAATCAATCCTCTTATTGTTCGATTGCTCGCTCAGGTTGGCACCTTCCCATGACGGGGGTTGCCGCAGCTTCATAGATCCTTTGTATCTCCACTGCTCTGAATAAGAGAAAGTTTGCAATATTTATTTTTGATACTTATAAACCTTACATCCTTTTATAGTAATTGTCAAGGATGAATTCCAGCTATTTTTTTCTAGCTAACTTTTAATTTGAATTTCTGGATTTCTCTCTCAGTCTCCACTTTTTCGATCAAGCCACCGATGCTGCGGAGTTTTTCTTCAAAACGCTCATATCCACGCTGAATATACACAATATCATCTACGATTGTAATTCCGTCTGTCGCAAGACCTGCAATACAAAGAGCGGCTCCCGCACGAAGATCCGGCGCACTCACTCTTGCTCCGGAGAATTTCTCCACACCTTCAATCGTAGCGGAATTTCCCTCCACTTTGATATTGGCTCCCATTCTTGCCAATTCATCCAGATATTTAAAACGATTTTCGAAAATACTCTCTGTAATCGTACTTGTCCCTTTGCAAAGAGCTAAAGTGACACCAATCTGTGGCTGCATATCTGTCGGAAATCCCGGATATGGCAGCGTTTTTACATGTGTACTTGTAAGACTTCCCTTTGACACAACGCGCACTGCATCATCAAATTCTTCTACTTCACATCCGATTTCTACCAATTTAGCAATTGTTGCCTCCAGATGCTTCGGAATTACGTTCAGCACAGTCACATCTCCTTTGGTAGCTGCCGCTGCGAACATAAATGTTCCTGCTTCAATCTGATCCGGAATCACGGAATACTCTGTCCCATGAAGCTGTCTCACACCACGGATCTTAATAACATCTGTTCCTGCACCACGGATATTTGCACCCATACTGTTCAGGAAGTTTGCCACATCTACAACGTGTGGTTCCTTGGCAACGTTCTCCATAATGGTCTGTCCCTCTGCCATTGCCGCAGCCATCATCACATTGATCGTTGCTCCGACGCTCACCACGTCAAAATAAATATGCTTCCCTACCAGACGCTCTGCCTCTGCAATAATCTTACCATGCTCAATTTCAACTTCTGCACCAAGCGCACGGAATCCTTTCAAATGCTGATCGATCGGTCTGCTGCCGATATTACATCCTCCCGGAAGTGCAACTTCTGCATGCTTATATTTTCCAAGCAATGCTCCCAACAAATAGTAGGAAGCTCTGATCTTCTTGATATAATCATATTCAATACTGAAATCTCTGACCCCTCTGCCATTGATTCGAACCGTATGACGGTCCACACGCTGAACATCTGCTCCAATTCCTGTAATTGCATCTAACAGGACATTGATATCATTTACGTCCGGCAGATTGTCAATTTTCACAGTTTCATCTGCCATAATAGCTGCAGCGAGAATTGCAAGCGCCGCATTTTTTGCGCCACCAATTTCAACCTCTCCCACTAATGGATGGCCACCCTTAATAATATATTGCTCCATATATTACACCTCTGATTTTTCTTCTATTCTCTATCTAGCAAATTCTAATCTATGTCCATACCCTTTGACATTATAACACATTTTCCCTGTTTGTAAAATATTTTTTACACTTGTGTAACTATTTCGTAATATTTACAGTGCCTCAAGCGCATCCAAAACACGAGAAACTGTTTCCTTGAAATCAATGCCGTCTTCGCAAATGGTAATGTCGGCATATTTCTCAAAAAGCGGTACTCTCTCATCATACAAATCTCTCAGTGTCTGTCCGTCTTTCAGCACAACACCTCGATTTTTTGCATTGAGCAATCTGCTGTTTATTGTTTCAAAAGAAGCTTGCAAATATACTATTTTTCCGATCTCTTTGTAGTGCTTCATAGCATTTTCGCAATAAACCACACTGCCACCCGGAGAAATCACTGCATTGTGTGCCTCCACGCCGGCATTTACCCGGTCTTCAACTTTCAGGAATCCATCGTTCCCCTGTTCTTCAATGATTTCTTTTAACAGCTTTCCTTCCTGCTCCTGAATCAGAAGATCTGTATCAATAAACTGATATCCTAAACGTTTTGCCGTCACAACTCCAACTGTACTTTTTCCGACTGCCGGCATACCAATAAAAATAATATTATCCATCGCTTGGCTTCCTTTATCTGCTGTATCTTTTCAAGGTTACGTGGAGGTATTCTAACACATCTTCTCGCATTCGTCTACTTTTTATAGCGAGAATCAATAAAACTTTCTTTTTTCTCTGCGTTCACGCCTTCTCAAAAGCAGTTCCTGACATAACATCACCTGAATAAGATCCAGAAGCCATACTCCCGGATTTTCTTCTTCCTCCTGCGCTCTTTCATAGATTCTCTTCGTCATGAAACGAAGCTGCAAACGGTCTGGATATTCGTCGTAGATCATACTGGAACTATATTCCAGACGGTCACACTCTTCTTCTACAAGCGGAAGCACACGCTTTGCTGTGTCCGGATAAGTACTCTTCATATAATCATAATCCATCCGGTCCGTCCGCTCTGTTCCATACATGAAGAACTCCGGATAAGCCATATAATAAGGGATTTTGTTATGCATATCTATACGCTCCTGTAAATAAGTATCTACCTTAGTATATGTGGGATGCCATCCCGTGGTGATTGTGATTGCTATTTCTTATCCTTGTTCCATTCCGGACAAATTCCGGACAAACCTTGATTTTTGTACTTCTCTATGCTATACTAACCCACGTTACAAAACCTAAAAACCAAGGTCTTACAAGGGTTTCGCCGATTTCTGGCGTAAGCCAAATGCCTGCGGTATTTGGCTCTCGCGACATTCGCCAGATGGATGTGCAAGCACATCCGCATGGCTCATTGTTTCGCGTAAAATGATCGTGTGTTCGTGACCTTCCACACGTAAAACAAAACTAAAGGAGAACTGAATATGAAAAATCAAAAGGTAACTTTCATGACACAGGCAGCTATGATCGCTGCTATCTATGTGGTGCTTACTTATGTCTTCGCATCATTTTCTTTCGGAGAAGTACAGGTTCGTATTGCAGAGGCACTGACCATTCTTCCGTTATTTACTCCCGCCGCAATTCCGGGGCTGTTTGTCGGCTGTCTGATTGGAAATATTCTCGGCGGAGCAGTTTTACCGGATATCCTATGCGGAAGTCTAGCAACCTTGATCGGCGCTTTTTTCACGTATCAGCTTCGTAATAAAAGCCCTTATCTCGCACCGCTCCCACCGATCGCAGCCAACACACTGATCGTACCATTCGTGCTGCGATATGCGTATGGCGTTGCACTTCCAATTCCATTTATGATGCTGACTGTGGGAATCGGAGAAGTTGTTTCCTGTGGTATACTGGGAATGATTGTTTACTTTGCTTTAAAAAAATATAGAAATGTCGTATTTCAGCCGATAAAACGAAATCGTTAACAAATCAGGGACGGGTTAAAACCCGTCCCTGATTTTGTCTTTTATCCGATATACGTATGTCCCGTTCCTGCCGTCAATGCATCCATTTCTTCAAATGTGCTGGTTTTTCGTTCGCCGCTTGCTGCGTCCACATAGATTACATTCTCATCTGTGTATCCTACAAGAATGATCGGCTTTCCGGCCTCTTTCATTCCAATCACCGGCTTCCCCTGATTGATAATGTAAGCAAGTTGTTCCGCTGTACATCCTGTAAGATTAAGACTTGCGCCGGAATTATATTCTTTCAGCGCTTCCATCGGCGAAACTCCACTGTCAAGCTTTGCTTTAATCTGTGCTGCCATATCCTCAGAATGATCAATGGTATAGTTCAAATCCCGATTTCCTCTCTCCCATATATAGGACTGGCTTTGATCCACCACGACTCCTCCATACGAATCTGCCTTTTGGATGGCATCGCCTGCAATTTCATAAGAGCCCTGAAGTTTTCCATATCCATAGACGTAGTATTGTTTCTCTTTCTTATCGTAATCAAAGGTAATCGTTGTCGGATTCTCAAACATTACTTGTTTTGGCTTTAATACCTTCGGTTCTTTATCTGAAATGCCATCTTCATAGGTCAGCCGCATCTGTTTTTTCTTCAATTCTGTCACATAAGAATCCAGATAAATATTGCTTTCCTTCTGTTCTTCGTTATTAGAAATATATTCTTCTGCCGTTGCAGTGTAGATGCTTCCGTCTCTTACTGCCCGCTCCAGAATCACTCTGTTTTTCTCCATTTTAGCGCCCAGTATATAGATCTCTTTTTGCTCATAAGTCTTGACTGTTTTTCCCTTGCTGTTCTGAATCTCCACTTTATACATAGGGCTTGCATCTTCACCCGCTGCTGTTTGTCCGGCATCTTCTATTCTTGAAGTTCCGTATACAAAATCATTTTTCACAAATCCAAGAGGATAGATGTTCTCGCCTTCTTTGCCGGTTACTGTCCTTGTCTTGCCGGAAGACAGATTCATAATGGTAAGCTCATTAGCTCCATTTTCTCCGCTTTTTGACTGATAAGCAAGGAGACGCCCGTCGCTGGATACTACATAATGATCCTCCGTAAGTCCTGTTACCAGCTCCTTCGTCTTTTCCTTTTCCACATTTGTCTCATAAAAGGTATCGCCGGCAAGTACATACAGCATCTCTCTATCCACACTATAGTAGACTAATTTCCCCAACTCGTGAATCGCATTTCCCCACGAGGTATCTGTAGGGATAAACACCTTTTCTTCTACAGAGCTTTGCTCTACATTATAATAGTAAACCGCAACACCAACCTGTCCTTCGTGTTCTCCACGGTTCATATATCCATATACAGCAAATGTCACATTTCCGTTTCCATCTGCCTCTAATAATTGTATTTCATGCTGATTTGTAAGATTTCTCTCATCCGTATTTTCCGAAGCTGCGAAACTGAATACCAGCGATACTTCATCCGTCTCTTTGTTATAGCTCCACAAATCATCTGCCTGCACAAAAGAGACAATGCTTCCATCCTTATCATTCAGATAAGGGACATCATATTCCGAGATTCCGAGAAGCACACCCTTTTCGCTTAACACCTTTTTGGTCGGATCAAAGATCTGCTCCATCGTACGGTCATAATCCAGCAAATATCCCCGCTTGGCATAAGAATCATAGCGCACACGGAAGAACTCTCTTACTTTATACAGATCATCCTCATTTTCTTCCCCTTTACACCGCACAATAAATTCTGCCTGTATCGATGAGGAGGTATCATTCATCTCTTTGATTTCCCAGCGTTCGCCGCCCTCTAGTTTTGGCTCCAGCTCGCCGTAAGATGCCTGATCATAATTCGAGTGGATCGTTACATGTGCAAAGGTACTGTTATCGCCATCTTCATTCGGCTCAATCGCCTTTCCGACACCGACTCCTTCTTCCTTATGCAAAGCTCCGTTATGGAACGTCGTCACATAATCCAGACACTGCTGTATATCTGCCTTCTCTGCATCGGCAATTCTCGTATAAAAATGTACGGTTTTTTCTTTATTATAATTTAAAATAATTTCCAGCACCCGCTCTTCATCTAACAGACCGGACTTGTTAAGATCAAGCATTTCCGTTTTCCCCGGCTTTTTTATCTTTTTCTCCAGAAATGCTTCTGTGCCATCTAACGAATACACCTTGTATTCCATACTTGAAATTGCATTTTCATAAGCGTTGATCTCCACATTCAGCTTTCCGGATAAGACCGGTGTGATCGTGTCGCGAATCGTCGGAATGTCCATAGACTGCGCATATCCGGGAACAGCATTTATCCCATATCCGCCGCAATCAAAACCTATCTTTGGAAACGTTGCAGTTCCAATGTCCGCCGTCATATTATCGTTTCCCTTATTAGTAAAATAACTGAACACCAATACTGCCACGATAAATACTCCGATAAGAATACCGGCTTCTTTTAATTTGTTCTTTATATTCATCCTGTGTCCTCTTTTATCTAATCCTTCTGCATACCAAGGAGACGTCCAAGCGTTGGTTCCACATTTAAAAATGCTTCACAATCCTTGATTCTCTTACTATTCTTTCCTTTTTTCCCGATATCTATGGCACGGATCAAAATATTTTTCGGTGTATGCTCCATGTCAATGAATTCCAAGACCTGTACTTCATATCCTTCTCTTTCCAAATATTCTGCGCGGAGTGCATCTGTCACGATTGCAGAAAAACGTTCTTTGAGAAGTCCATGTTTCAGAATCGGTTTCAAGACATCATTTGCAATCTGCCCATTAATCTCATGCTGGCAGCACGGAACAGACAAGATAACTTTCGCGTGCCAGCCGACAGCTTTTGCAAGCGCATAATCCGTTGCGGTGTCACAGGCATGCAATGTCACTACCATATCCACCCGATCAACACCTTCGTAATCCGCAATGTCGCCTTCCAGGAAAGTCAATTTCTCATATCCGTATTTTTTACTCAGCTCATTACAATGTCTGATAACCTCTGTTTTTAAATCCAACCCGATGATACGGATATCGTATTGCTTTAACTCATGCAGATAATAATACATGGCAAATGTCAGATAAGATTTTCCACATCCAAAATCAAGAATCGTAACTTCTCTCCCCTTGTCAAGCTGCGGAAGAATATCCTCAATAAATTCAAGGAAGCGGTTAATCTGTCGAAACTTGTCAAACTTCGTCCGCACAATCTTCCCTTCTTCGGTCATAACCCCAAGATCTCTCAAAAAAGGAACCATTGTTCCCTCTTCCAGAATATACTGCTTCTTGCGGTTATGGTTCATATCTGCCTGCTTATTCGGATTCTTCTGCGCTTTTCGCTTGATTGTCAGCTTCCCTTTTTTGCTCACGAGAACCGTGTAGTTCCACTGCTTTGTCTCCATCTGCATCTGTTTCATATTTTGCATATATTCAAAAATTCTATCCGCCGCCTCCCCGGCACTAAGATTCTCATGAAACGCTTGCCGATTACAAAAAGACTCCAACTGAAAAACAAGTTCTCCCCTCTTAAGAAGAGGACGAACCTTCACCTTCTCCACACCGGATTTATCCCGCGGCGCACTCAGCACCGCAGCTAAAAACTCCTGATTCAAATTTTCTTGTAATAATAATTTTAAATTCTCCATAATAGTAATATTGTAATGTGTTTTTGAAATAAGCGCAAGTAAATTTGGGACGTAGCAAAGTTTAACTTTGCTACGTCCCCCGTTAATTATTTAACCCTCGGAAATTTTATTGTCACTTTAAATAGATCTCCGTCTAAATATAATTCGAACTGTCCTTTCTGCATTTCTGTTAATGTTTTTGCTATGGATAAGCCCAGTCCGCTTCCTTCTGTACTTCTTGAAATATCACCTCTGATAAATCGTTCTGTCAATTCATCTGCGGATATGTTCAGTGGATATGCGGATACGTTTTTTAAGGTGAATATCACCTGATCTTCCGATATTTCCAGATCGGCATAGATCCTGCTGCCTTCCATCGCGTATTTGGCAGCGTTATTGTATATATTCTCCAGCACTCTCCATGTTCTTCTTCCGTCTACGCAGATCATCGCCTCTTCTTCCGGAAGATTCAACACCTCTTCCAGATTACGGGCAGCGAATTTTTCCTGAAATTCTCCGCTCGTCTGCTGAATCATTTCTACCAGATTCAGGTTCATCATCTCCAGCGAAATATTTCCTGAACTCACCTTAGATGCTTCCACCACATCTTCCGTCAATGTTTTTAATCTCTGTGACTTTTGTTCCAGCACTTCAATATATCTTTGAATCTTTGGATCTTCAAAATTTTCCTGTTTCAACAGTTCTACATAATTGATGATTGATGTGAGCGGTGTTTTAATATCATGGGATACATTTGTGATCAAATCTGTCTTCAAGCGCTCATTTTTCACACTCTTTTCCACCGCTGTATTCAAGCCTTCTCCGATAATATTTACAAGCTCTGCTACTTCTTTTTGTTCCCCGTGCAGACCAACGGTATCAATTTTATAATCAATCTCTCCCTGTGCGATCTGTGAAATCCCCTGTTTTATCTTCTTTTTTCCGACCGCCTGGTAAATGAGATAAATGAATACGACAAGATCAATCGGCAGAAGTACAACAAATAATATAGAATGCCCGCTGATCTGTGCCAGACTGTGGATGATCAAAAGTCCGCCAAACCCAACGACTGCCTTCCAGACTGCATTCATGTTCACACCCACATATTGGACAAACTTAAAGACTCCTTTGAGCACACTGTTTTCCCACATCGTTCCGGCCTTCAAGCGTCTTACAAGACTCAAATATCCTCCGAGAAACATGACACTGGTATATGCCGTCAAGATACCGCCGACAACAATATACGGAATCGAATTCATCACATAATTATAATAGCCATACATTGTTGCAAGTTCATCATTGACACCGAGAAGTATATCTGTAACCGATATCACGCTTCCCGACACAAGCATTGGAATCAGCCACAACACAATAATGACTGCCGCTGCAAGCTCTGTCTTCCATGCATCAAACCAGTTCAAATGAAGCTCCTCGTCCCTGCTGCTCCGTCCGGCAACCACCGTAAGCCACACAAGGCATATAATCAGGGTCATAAAGGAACTCATTCCCAACGCCGCAACCGCCATTCCGCTTGACGCATATTTTTCAAATAATTGGTTTTCCGCATAAAAGCTGTCCTGAATCGGATAATTCGTATCTACCGCTGCCACGAATACAAAATCCTCCGTCTGCGGACCGGAATATTTAATGTTGTCTCTCCATGTAAGCGCATCCTCATTTGACAGATTTGATTCAAATTCGGACAGCTTCGGTCTTACAACAACATATTTTCCATACTTTTTCATTTTTTTAACATTTTCTTCCAGTTCCAGCAGGTTCGAATATTCTTTTTTATTTGTATAAACCTTTTTACTCTTCAGATCAGCATAGAGATAATAATAGTTCGAATCGCCTTCTTCAATACCGGAATCTACCGTCATATAAGAAGCATAACCGCTTCCGATCGTCTCGATCACACTGGATAACATTTCATAAATATTCTGTAAATGTCCATTCCACCTCGGATCTTCATTTACAAGCTGCAGCAAATCTTCTACACCGACAGGATGATATCTCTCGACGATCTGTACATCATTATACTGCCAGAACGCAATGTACTTTACCTGACCATCCGCATCAAGAATCTTGATTCCGGATTCATAATCGTCCAGCACATTCTCTTTAAGCATATTCAGAATCTGCTGTGCATCCGCCCCTTGAGCCGGCGTCTTTTCTCCCTCCGGCAAAAATTGGAGTTCTCCATTTTTTACCCTCGCCTGAAATTCAGCATAAGAGTAATAATAAAAACTCCCATCTGTCTTTTCACATACGATCACACATTCCTCATCACTGGCCACATCTTCGCTGCTGTAATACTCCGAAACAGAAGCTTCATCCCACGCAATCAGATCGCCGAGTTTATAGGCAAAACCACTTTTATTTTCACCACTGACCGTTCCCTTTTCATAGTATTCTCTGACATCAATGATCTTATCTGGATTATACTTTCCTTCGGTCTCGAAAATGACATTCTGGCTTAAGCCTAAAGTCACCTGATAATTGTATTCCTGCATCTTCTGGTCAAAGCTTAATGTATCTTCATACGCTTTTGCCCTTTTCCCGTCTAACAGCTCTTCTCTCAATACCGGATAGGCAACAAACCATAATATACTTACGACAATGGTCACGGAACATAAAATGGACAACAGAACCAGAATCGCTTTGGTTAATTTGGTTTTATACCATGTATTTTTCATAAATACCTTCTTTCTATAATTTTTCTATCTTATAACCGATTCCCCACACAACCTTCAGATAGCGGGGCTCCTTCGGATTGATCTCGATTTTTTCACGGATATGTCGGATATGTACCGCAACCGTATTATCCACTCCTATGGCATCCTCGTTCCATATATTTTCATAAATCTGATCAATCGAAAATACCTTCCCCTGATTTTTCACAAGAAGGAGTAAAATGTTATATTCTATCGGTGTCATTTTCACCGGCTCTCCGTCCACACTGACTTCCTTCAGATCATCATTTACCATTAAGCCTCCGGTCGTGTAGACTGCTTCATTTTTGTTTGCAGCCGTACTTCCAAGCTGTGTATATCTTCGAAGCTGAGATTTCACCCGCGCCACCAGTTCCAGCGGGTTAAATGGCTTCGTCACATAGTCGTCTGCTCCTACGTTCAATCCCAGAATCTTATCTGCATCTTCTGATTTTGCCGATAAGATAATAATCGGAATATTATTTTCCTCCCGAATTTTAAGCGTCGCACGGATACCGTCAAGTCTTGGCATCATAACGTCGATCACCAGAAGATCTACCTCCTGATCCTTTAAAACCTTAAGCGCTTCCTCTCCGTCATATGCCTTTAAAACTTCATGCCCCTCCTGCGTCAGATAAATATCTATCGCCTCTACAATTTCTCTGTCATCATCACATACTAATATTTTAGCCATTTTTATCACCTCTCTTCTACTATACAAGAATAGCAGGGATTTTTTAAGGACAAATGTTGAAATTTCTTAAAATATTATGAATCTATTGCCCTTTACGTCGGTTATGATTTTCTTCCTATGTTCTTAAGGTGCTCTTAAGAAATTTTCTATTTCTTTTATAGATACAACATATTTTAGACACATTTATCTTATATACTAAAGTCAGATAGTTGATAGAGCAACTATCTCCCCCTCATAAAGTAAAACATCGGGCACGCACCCGATGCACACTTTACTCTCATTCCTTTAGATAACTATAAAAACAACGAAACCCGTTAGCCGGAAGGTTAGCGGGTTTTCGCTGTTTCCACATCTACCTAAATAGTCTTTCAATTTTTATTATAAATTTTTATTTTTTCCGCGTCATTTCCAAACTGTTGAAATGAATTTATTGGTAACTGTTTCCACATTTTAGAAATATCAAAGTCACATTTTTTCAATCTTACCCCTAAATTTGTACAAGATATTAAATCTCTTTTATAATCCGTAGTTGTCTTGCTATTAGTCAATTCACCTATATATTTTATCTTACAAGACCTTTTAAGTTCATCTTCCAGATTTTTAATCTGTGGAATGCATACTATTTCTTTTATACCACTTTGCTTTTTAAGAAAATCTATATTATATTTTAATATTTCAGTATTTGTTTCAACATCGGTATCGTAAACTAAAACAATTACTACACCATTTTTTAATGGACGCATTCGCGCCACGGTAAATCTATTTTGTATAACATTGAATTTTTCGACTTTTCCGCTTTCAATACATTTCAATTCACTTTTCAATACATCTAATAAACTTTTTTCATTTTCTCCTTCAACATAATAATGGTAATTTACATTCTTTTTCATATGTATCTCCAAATTAATAGTCTAAAATCTCATATAATCTATGTAATTCAGGTACTGTACAAAACAAATCATTTTCTACGGCATGTTTTAATGAATCGGTATTTCGTTTTAAATAATATGACGCATTAATACATTTGATTGGATTTTCCGAGTTATTAATATCTTTTTTCAAGAAAATAAATGAATGTTTTGGTAATTGCATATCTAAAACATCAGTATTATGGGTTGTGAAAAACAACTGTTTTCGTCCGACCAATTTATCAATCATAATAGACAAACAGGCTTTTTCAACATCGCTATTAACATACGAAAATCGTTCATCACAATAATAAAAATCATGCCAGTCACAAATCAATGCCGTTAGTGTATATGCAATATCTATTCCAGCCTTTGTTCCACTTGAAAGATACTCTGCATTCGTAATCTCTCCATCTTTAATTAATACTGAATACCTGTCATACTTTATTGCATATGTGTTATCTAATTCTTTTACTTTAATTACTTCCTTGATAGATGTATCTAATGTTTTCAACACTTGTTCTAAAACGTGTAAATATTTATCATTATCGACAAAATCAATTTTTTTCTTGTCAGTCCAAGCATCTTTAGGGTATGAAAAATGCCATCCGCTTGTGTTAATTTTATCATATGTTGTTTCATAACAATCAGCTTCATCAATACGTTTAGCACACATTTCATAATTATCTTTTACATTAATAGGTGTATAGTAAAAATTAATATGTACATTTTCTTCCGAGTAGTTATCATGCATCGGTTCAATTTTCAATTCAAAACGGTAAAGCACATTTAACGCTGTAACAAAATCGATTATCAATTGTGCCGTTTTGCTTGTATCATGTATGATATTTGTAAATCGTTTATACGTTCCGTCTGTGAAATAATTCAAAAAAAGCATTAAAAGCTTCCCTAAAGAAGTTTTCCCTGTGGCATTCCCCCCCATAATAATATTTACTTTTCGGTAACGGAAATTAGGTCTATCCTCTAAGTATTCTTGATTAATTGTAGAATCCACAATTTTCTTCGGATAAGACATATTCAAATGAAAATTTTTAAAAGAATATAAGTTATCGGCTTTTATATCCATAATAACCATATCTTGTCCTCCTCTTTTTTTGTGTATTTTTTCGCTTTTTACGAAGTAATCTCTCTCCATTTATTATACCTCTTTACATAAATATTTCAAGTTATATAAATATATTCTTGGTTTTTTTTTATAGAACTTTTTTATAGCACAAATTAATTATTATTAATGTGCTATAATTTTATTCGCCCTATCACATACTTCTTATCCCGATAATCCAAGCGAACATTGGTGCTACTAAACAATAAGATTCAAATAACGCCCAAGGACTTCAATCCTTGAGCGTCTCCATTTTCTCTATACTACTTTAAACATATTCTATTTCGTCGCCTTTATGCTTTCTGTCTTGATTACATAGAAATCCTGCTTGCAGGAAATCTGGGAAAGGAGGGCTTGACTTATGAGTGATTTTGAAATGCTCTCCATCGTACTAATGATACTCAGTATTGTTGTAACGATTTTGATTTCGTATATAAATCAATCAAAAAAGTAACCGCCCCTCTCCAAAGGAATACGGTTACTTTTTTTGTAACTCTATCAAATTTGGACTAACCAACTATCAGTAGTGCCTTATTTATATTTTTATTCTAACAAAAGGCTTTTGAATTGTCAAATTCAACATTTTCATTTTTCCTGTCCGTGGACAGTTTTCTATAACATTTTATAACAATTAGTAATCTCCACGCATTAAAAATCCCGAAAGCACGGGCTTTCTAATGTGTTATAACACAATATAAACTATTCAGACAGTACCTCATTCCTTTAGATAACTATAAAACAACGAAACCCGTTAGCCATTGTGGTTAGCGGGTTTTCGCTATGTATTTTCTTCTATCTCCTGTCTTGCTATTTACAATTCTGCCATCCGCCCGATGATTTCCTGATAGAACCCTTCGTGGCTGTCTCCATGATTCAGATTGTCCAGAATTACGCCGTCCTTTAGCAGGATGATCCGGCTACAGTAACTTGCCATCTGAGGATCATGGGTTACCATTACAATAGTCTTGCCAAACTCCTGATTGATCCGTACCAATGCGTCAATTACAATCTGACCAGACTTGGAGTCAAGATTTCCGGTCGGTTCATCGGCAAGAATAAGATCCGGGTCATTGATAAGCGCCCTGCAGATGGCAACCCTCTGCTTCTCACCGCCGGAAAGTTCATAAGGGTTCTTCTTCAATAGGTGGCTGATCTGGAACTGCTCTGCATACTTTTGAGCAGCCTGGGTCATTACAGCTACCTTCTCCTGCCCCAGAATCATGGGAAGCATAATGTTCTCCTCTACAGACAGGCTGTCCATAAGATAGAAGTCTTGGAACACGAAACCAATCTGCTCACGCCGAATATCAGCCAACTCATCCCCGTATAGCTTACTGGTATCTTTTCCCATAAAACAGACTGTTCCGTCCGTCTGCTTGTCAATCATTCCCAGCACCTTTAAAAGCGTGGTTTTTCCACATCCAGACTTCCCCATAATACCAACAAATTCTCCCTGCTCCACAGAGAAGTTCAGTCCCTTCAAGACCTTAATGTCCTCGTCACTCTTTTTTATCGCTGATTTCTGATAATTACGGATTAAATTCTCCACCTCTAACACATACATGGTTAGCTCCTCCTACTCTCTGATTATTTTATGTGATGTAGTTACCGCTACGATCCGTATTCCTATAATCTGAATCACCATATACAATAGTATCACTGCTCCACAAATTATCATATATTCCTGTGCCACTTCTTCTCCTGAATCGGTTGTCATCTTCCAATTGATGAGGATATAGTTAATTCCGTAAATAATTCCTGCTACAAGTGGGATTGCAGCCACACAGGAAATCTCAAACTTTGCATTCTTTCTTCTCTGCTTTCCACACATTCCCATAGAATGCAGGAAAGCATATCTTCTGGACATATTGTCCTCGTCTGTCATAGCCTTCATTTTTAAAATAAAAATACTACTGAAAAGCAGCGCCCCCATCAGCAAAAGCTTGCTGCTAAGTTGAAACAAATTCCGCTTGGCAATCCCATCAGTGATTTCTTTCATATCATATAGTGCGTTCTGCATTCCCCCCAATTCTTCCACTCCATGTTTCGCATAATAAGTTTCTAATTCTTCCCACGCCTTCTTGTGATTTTTCTCTGGAATCTGGAATAGTGCCAATGCTGAAAATTCTTCCGGATCTTTCTTTAACTCTTCCCAGCACCTCTCAAACCTAGAATCTGACATGACCACCCAGCTATCTCGGTAACCATCTAATACACGTCCTAAATAGTTGCCACATATAATTTTTGTGGTTGTCAGCTTCTCATAACCAAAATCTTGATAGGCGTCAGGTTTCATATATTCTCCACGAAATTTCCCCATATGTACATATTCATAATGAATCTCTATTTCTTTTTTTTGAGTTTTTTCCCCTTTTTTCGTATTATCTTCGCGATATGCCAAAATTTCATCTTCTCCCAATTCACATCTATTTCCCGTCAAATTCTGATAAGTACTCTGTGAGATTCCAAAATGATCCAGTCCGCTCCGTGTTACCACTTTAAACATAGGTATCATTTTTACTTTTCCATCATACTTATCTGCCAGGTCATTCATAAATTCCTCATCTTCCACCTTGGCTGACCAGACAAAATCATAAGGATACATTGTCGGATCAGCGTAAATAGGAAGACAACTTCCCACACCATACGCCACATATCCAGCCGCAAAAAAATGAATCATGAAAAGCATAAATATAATCAAAAAATTACTGGTAAAATGATGATAAAGCTGATTCAGGCGAAGCAGATTCTTCATATAAAACTTTTTCCTAGTTTTCAGAAATTCCAAAGCAAAACTAATCCCGACATACAAAATAAGCACCGCAGAAACAATCCAAAAAATTTGCGCCACAATCATACCTTTTCCACTCTTATAAGAAGCATAATCTCCTGCAAGGAACAATCCAATTCCTATTATTGGGAGGAATACCCATTTCCAACTTCCCAGCTTAAACTCCCGTGTTTCCCTTCCTGCCGCAAAACTGTCCAAATCCTTTCCTTCCATCATAGTCAATGTAATCATAACTACTAGGAGCACAAGAATCAGCCCCATAAACACTGTATAGAAATAAGGTTTCGCTCCTACTATTGACTTTTGTATCATATCAGCACTGATATGATACAAAAGCTCTTGAAAGCTAAAGTAAATAAGATTTCCAAACAGAAGTCCGACCAACACCGACAAGAGCCATCCAATCCCATATTCTGCCACCACGATTTGCTGGAGCTTCTTTTTCCGAAGCCCCAGCAAGGTCAGCATGCTATAATCCTTTATCCTAAGTCTTACATAATAGCGAACCGCATAAACAGTCAACAAAGCAGACACTATAGATAGCATAATTACTGCCATTAAAAAATCTACATTTAAAATATAATTTGCTGCTTCATCCGTCACATTTTTCCCTAGATTATTTTTTCAATCCTGAAAACACAAAAAAAAGGGAAACTGCCAGTGTATTGCTTAAAAAGAATAAAAGATAATTCTTTAAATTGTACCTAAAATTCTTCAAAATAATCTTTCTTAACATTCCCTCTCCCCTTTGTACATTGAAATATTTACAAGATACTTTCCTTTCATCAATAGGCAACTCATTTCCCCGTTATGACGTTCTATTATTTGCTGCACATTCATCAAACCATATCCATGAAGTCCTCCTTTCCTGTTTTTTCCTGCATATTCCACGTTTCTTTTACCATTCTCTTCTTCTACACTATTAACCACTTCCACAAAAAGCATATGACGCTGCTTTTTTATCAGTAAATGTATCCACCGCTCTTCAATCTCTATTTTTTCACAGGCTTCAATTGCATTATCTAAAAGATTTCCAAAAATAGATACTATTTCTAAATCTGAAAAAGGCAGGGCATCTATCCTTTGCGTTTCAATCTGAAACTTAATATTTCTTTGATCCGCCTTTTTCTTTTCCTGTGTCAGCAGATAATCCAGGATTTCAATCCCTGTCCACACCTGCGTTTCATAAAGGGGGACATCCCGACTCAAACTCTGGATATATTCATGCAGCTTTTCTGCTTTTCCCTCTTCATCATATTTTTTTAATGCAATCACATGATTTCTCATATCATGTGCGATTTGACGGGTTTGCTGCATCTCCCTGCAACGATCTCTTAGCATCTGCTCCTGATATTTTAAGAAGCCTACCTCCCGAATCTTTAATATATACTGAAAATAAAGGAATCCGCCCATGAGTATTATGACAAGAAGCGCCAGTAAAAGAAGCGCTTTATCAACTCCTTGAATTTCTCGTTCTCCCATTGCCATAGTTGCTAAGACAAACTGGTATCTGCACATGATAACAAACAGCAACGCACAGGTGAAAAAAATATCTTTTTATAGGCCATCAAAACAGGTTGCCATTCCTTTAAGAAATCTCTTACTGATTTACACAAAACTATCCACATTACTACTCTTGCCAGACTGTATATTCCAATCGCCCATCCTGAATATTCTTCCACATAGATGATTCTCTCAAATTCTGTACCAACCACTTCAATACAAAGAAACGAGAAAAGAAAATCTAGTATTGTAAGAAAGACATAGTAAAATGCAACAACCCCAAACGCCAGACACCTTTTTCCTTTGACAAACCGGTTTATGCAAATAAAGGTTACTAAAATACAGAGAATAACAAGAGTTCTTGATGAAAACGCAATCAATCGATTGATCGCTACCAACGACCCCAGCACAAAAATATTTCCCCATTTAGTAAAAGTATACTTTTTCGTTTTAAGATTTTTCAAAGAGAAAATCTCTTCCATTAATGCATAAGCCATCCACACTTCCCATATACCGAGAAACAGCAGTACGAGGAAATAGACACTCTCATTCATGCAAAGTTCCTCCAATACTCAGTAATCTGCTTTTTCACATTTGCCAACTGGACTCTGCTGACTTTGAACTTTTCCTCTGTTTCCAGATAAATAAAGTTTTCATCAATCTGATCTATGTATTGGATATTAATAGCATGTCCCCGGTCAATGGGAATAAATCTTCTATCATCTATTTCATGTAATATCTGGTTAAAGGATATTCTCTCTCTGTATTTTCCATTCTTTGTGATATAGTCTGTATATTTTTTCTCTTTTTCTTTTTGAATATAAATAATATCCTTGTAATAAAGCTTCATATGTTTATAGCTATTTCCGAAAATTCGATAATTTTTATTTTCCTTTATTAATCCATCAAGCACTTTCCCTACTATTTGGGGAAGTCGTTCCTGCATATCAATTTTCAGAACATACTGATATGCTTCTACTAAATAACTCTCCCATGCATATTCGGGATATGACGTCAGATAAATCAATTTTGTCTGCTTTTCTTCTTTTGACAATCTTTTACCCTGTTCTATTCCATTTATCCCCGGCAATTCTATATCTGAAATCACAATATCATAGCCTACTCTTTCCTGCAAAAACTCTTCTGCACTTTCAAATGTTTTTTGTTTAACCTCTTCATATCCCTGTATCTCTTTTTCAATAATCTGGCTTACAATTTTTCGCATATTAGAATCATCTTCTATAACTCCGATCCGTATCATGCGTCCCCTCCTGTTTCAATAGATAATATTTCAAGTTCAATCTCATTATAGTATATTTCCCCCTGCTTCACATCACTTTGACCATATTTGATAGCATGTTTGACCATGAGTTTTTATTTTTATGTAATAAACACTTTACTTGTTATCACAATTCTGATTGCGTACATAACCAAAGAAAAAAGCAACCGCCAGAGCTACGGTTACTTTTCTATTTCATCCTATAAATATTGACTGAATTCAACTTTTTCTTTATTCGGTCCCTCAATCGTGAAGAACTTCACTCCATTTTCCCAGAACGGAAGGAAATGAATCTCATCCTGTGTGGTATTCAATCCCGCTTCTTCAATCAGTTCATACACTTTCTGAACATCTGTCACGTCAATTGCCACATGATCGATTGCTCCGGCTTCCATCTTCGCCGCTTTATTTTCATATGTCTCGATCACAAGTGTATTTAGCTTTAAAAATGCGACTTTCTCATCCGCCTCTTCATTTACGGTACGAAGGGCAACTTCAAAACCGAGTTTCTCATAAAATGATATAGTTGCTTCAATATCATTTGTCGGAATCCCGATATGCTGGATTCCATTCATCAATTTCTTTAATTCCATTTCTGACTTTCCACCTTTCTTCTACCTGCTGCAACGTCTCCGCCGCAGAACTCTCCGTCCTATGCCACAGGGTTCCTGTTTATATTTTTATACTACTCTTCCTCAAATTAGTTTTCAATAAAAATATCTTTTCAAAAGTCAGAATCCGCCTCTTATTCTCCGAGCATCTCACGCTTCACTGCAATCAATAGCATCAAAAGCGCAACCATCATTCCAATATGAGACAACCCTGCGAAGCCTGACAGCATTCCATTTGCCATTTTTCCGAGATTAATGGAAAGCACCTGCACGATCCCGCGAATCAGCATCATCACTACCATAAACGGAAGCGCAATGTTATAGAGCACAAAGAATTTTTTAAATAAAGAATTCCTTTCCAGTTCTGTCACTTTTGCAAATAGTGCTGCCAGTAAAAATATGCCTGTTCCTAACACTAACAAATGCACATGCAGAACCCCCAAAGTTGTCGGCTCTGTATAACCATTCCATTTTGTAAATTCACGGTAAAAAACACCGCCTGCCATTGCAAGCACAAAATAAATCAAAGATGTATTCATTATTTTCTTCATAAATATCGGTTCCTCCTTATCTTTTTTCCTAAGTACACTTAAATAATTCCATCCAAACAAAACACCCGCCAGACACTTCTTTCGACAATCTCTCTGTAAATATATGCGAACGTATTTTTTCATCATTTCTTATAAAACGCAGCATCTGATGCTTTATTTTTTCAAAATATTCTTCCATCGTCTTTCGCCCTTCCTGCTTCTCTCCTGCCGCAAAGCTTAACGCATGCATGGAGAAAAACTGCGGGTAACGCTCCTTACTTTTCTCTCTTTTGCGTTTTTGTAAAATAAAAGGATAACCAGAAGCCCCAACAATGCAAATGGAATATTTCTGTAAATCCCCCATGAAAGCGGTGCATCCGCATGAGTCCATTCATTTTGCGGAAACAGGCAGAGAATCACCCGGACCAGTGCAAGTACATAGACTATAACTGTCAGATTTCTTTTCCCTTCCACCTGATAGCGCAGCCGCCACACATAATAAAGTAAAATATAAAATACAGTCATTGTCACAGAGGTAATCAATTTCCCGATTCCCAACGCAACCGTATAATCCTCCAGACCGGTCGTACAAAGCGCGATGGCTCTCGGCACTAAGTGAAAAGCATCTCCCAGCCCAAGCGTTACCGCCATAATTCCGAATAATTTATATTGAAGATTTCCTTTACATTGTCTGATCATCAACGTCCCGATTGTAATGACTGTGACCAGATAAATAATGTCAAATAAAGTTTCTGCTATTGCCTGCATTTTTCTTTCTCCTTCCCATTATTTCTATATTGAACAATGTTCATTTTAATGTTCAGCGAAGTCTCTGTCAAAAAAAAGTAACCGATTCTCGCATTATGCCAAGAATACGGTTACTTTCTTCTATCATTCGCTCTATTTTATTATCTCACAAGCTTTCTATGCACGAAGCCCCTCCATCCACCGATACAAGTCTTCATATACCTGCCGGCGGTCAGTCTCATTTAAGATCTCATGCCGGTCTCCTTCATAAAGCTTCAGTGATACATTCTTTATTCCGGACTTTTTAAATCTTTCATAAACTCTTTTTACACCTTTTCCAAATGCTCCCACCGGATCATCTGCTCCTGCCACAAAGAAAATCGGGAGATGCTTCGGAACTGCCTCTGCACCTTTTTTCCCCGCGGCAATCTTGATCCCTTCAAACATCTGATAGTATGCTCCTACAGTAAATCGAAAAGAGCAAAACGGATCTTTTACGTATTTCTCCGGAATCTTCGAATCAGAACTTAACCATTCCTTCCCGGTCTTTCCCGGTTCAAACTTCCGGTTATACCCGCCAAACGCCATATTATCGATCAGCAGGCTTCGATGTCTCCAGCCTTTGGCGCGCGCGATCACACGACACAGTTTCTGTCCGACAGACGCCAGAAGCTTCGGCTGGTCGCCGGTTCCCATGATCACTGCTCCCGTAAGCCCTTCGCCTTTGCTCATCAAATACTGTCTCAGCAAAAAAGACCCCATACTGTGTCCAAGCATATAGTATGGAACGTTCGGATATTTCTTCTCTGTAATTTCTCTCAGGCGGTGAATATCCGACTGAATATAGCGATTGCCATGCTTCTCCGGGAAATGTCCAAGATCTTCTTTATCATGCGCGGTTTTCCCGTGACCTAAATGGTCATTTCCGGTTACATAGTATCCACGCTCGTTCAGATAAGTTGCAAATCCATCATACCGGTCAATATATTCCACCATTCCATGACAGATCTGAACAACGGCTTTGACCTCTCCTTCCGGAATCCATTCTTGTACATGTACGCGGCTGTTCCCATCTGCACTTAGAAATTCAAATTCATTTTTCATTATCTATCCTTCATCCTCACATAATCACGATATGGCGCCAGCGGCTTGTAAGCCGGACGAATAATCTTATCTGCATTCTTCAACTCTTCCAGTCGATGCGCGCTCCATCCTACAATACGCGCTGTCGCAAAGATCGGTGTGTACAATGACGGCGGAAGATCCAGCATACTGTACACAAGACCACTGTAGAAATCTACGTTTGCATTTACACCTTTGTAAATCTTACGCTTCTCGGCGATAATTTCCGGTGCCATGTGCTCTACCGTCTCATAGAGGGCATATTCCTTCTCGCATCCCTTCTCGATGGCAAGCTGTTTCACAAAGTTTTTGAAAATGTCAGCTCTTGGGTCTGATACGGAATAAATCGCATGTCCCATTCCGTAGATAAGCCCCTTCTTGTCAAATGCCTTCTTATCAAGAAGATCACACAAATACTGACGGATGGCATCTTTGTCTTCCCAGTCAGACAAATGTTCTTTCATATCCTCAAACATCTGCGTCACTTTTACATTTGCTCCGCCATGTTTTGGTCCTTTTAAAGAAGCCATCGCTGCTGCCATTGTAGAATAAGTATCCGTTCCGGAGGAAGTGACAACGTGTGTAGTAAAGGTAGAGTTGTTACCACCACCGTGATCCATATGGAGCACAAGCGCCATATCCAGAATCTTCGCCTCCAGTTCCGTGTATTTACGATCCTCACGGAGCATCATCAATATATTTTCTGCTGTTGACAGCTTCGGTGATGGAGCATAAATGAACAGATCACCGCCCATACGGTAATTGTATGCGTGATAGGCATATACCATCATCATCGGGAACTGACTGATAAGGTTCAGACACTGACGAAGCACGTTCGGGATGCTTGTATCGTCTGCTTTCATATCATATGTATATAAATTCAATATTGAACGTGACAAGCTGTTCATCATATCACGGCTTGCCGCTTTCATAATGACATCTCTTACAAATGTCGGCGGTAATGTTCTTCTATTGGCAAGCGTCTGTTTGAATCTCTCTGCCTCTGCTTCATTCGGAAGCTCTCCAAAAAGAAGAAGATACGCAATCTCTTCAAATCCAAAATGTTCGTCTGCCAGAAATCCTCCGACCAGATCCTTAATGTTGTAGCCTCGATAGTAGAGATTACCTGCGCACGGAACCTCTTTTCCATCTACAACTTTGGTAGCACACACATCGGAAATGTTTGTCAAACCTGCAAGAACGCCTTTTCCGTTTAAATCACGAAGACCTCGCTTGACTTCATACTTGGCATACAGTTCTTTATCTATGGTTGTATTTTTCTCGCACAATTCAGCAAAATGTTCGATTTCCGGAGTGATCTCAAATAATACATACTTATTCTTCTTTGACATACACATCATCCTCTCTTTTTGTTGTTTTTATCTAGATTACATATCCCGCTCAAAAATATCATTGCTAAGGCTGGCAAATTCCTGAAGGCTTAACGCTTCTCCTCGCACGCTGGGACCTTTTCCCAGTTTTTCAATCGCCTCTGTAATGATTTCTTTCGAACAGGTTATTTTATCAGAATTGTTCAGACCATTCGCCAATGTTTTTCTCCTCTGGTTAAAAGATGCACGGATAATATCAAACATCAGCTTCTCGTCTTTTACCTCTACCGGTGGTTCTTTATGTCTGGTCAGTCGAATCACCGCAGATCCCACCTTCGGTCTCGGCATAAAACAATTAGGCGGTACATTTGCAACAATATATGGCTCCGCATAGTATTGAACTGCAAGAGACAGCGCCCCATAATCCTTACTTCCGGGTCCGGTCTGCATACGATCCGCCACTTCTTTTTGCACCATAACGGTAATACTTTCCACCGGCACATGATTTTCAAATAATCCCATAATGATAGGCGTCGTTATGTAATATGGAAGATTTGCAACTACTTTGATTGCCTTTCCTCCATTTTCTTCGTCCGCTAGTTTGCGAAGATCCAGCTTTAGCACATCCTCGTTGATGATCCTCACATTCTGGTATTCACTTAATGTATCTGATAGAATCGGAATCAGATTTTTGTCAATTTCAACTGCTATAACTTTTCCTGCTGCCTCTGCAAGATATTGGGTCATCGTACCGATTCCCGGTCCGATCTCAAGCACCATATCTTCTCTTGTAATATGGGCAGCGCTGATGATTTTATCCAATACATGCGTATCGATCAGAAAATTCTGACCAAATTTCTTTTGAAATGTAAAATCATATTTCTGCAGAACCTCTATGGTCTTCTGCGGATTTCCCAGTGTCGGTCCACTCATCTTCTTTGCTCCCTGCTTCATAATTGTTTCTAATTATACAACAAGATTGTCTTTAATGATATACCTTAAAAGAAAAATAAATATTAAGAATGTATGAAGTATTTCTTTCCCTTTAAACTCTATACTTCCGTCAAATTATACAAATCTCTCGCATTTTTCTCTGTCTGTTCCACAACCGCTTCATAAGAAATGCCCTTGATTTCTGCAATCTCCTCCGCAACATATTTAATATAAGAGGAATTATTTCGTTTCCCGCGAAATGGAACCGGCGCAAGATACGGGCAATCGGTTTCTAATACGATCGACGTTAACGGAATCTCCTCCACAGTCTCTTTGAGCTTTCTTGCATTTTTGAAAGTCACAACACCTCCAACACCAATATAATATCCCATTTTCACATATTCTTTTGCCTGCTCTTTCGAATACGAATAGCAATGAATCACACCTCGTAATCCCTGCCCGTGCTCTTTCATGATCTCCATCGTATCTGCTGCCGCCTCCCGGCTATGAATCAGCACCGGAAGGTTCAACTCTCTGGCAAGATCAAGTTGACGGACAAACCACTCCTTCTGCACATCATGCGATTCATTATCCCAATAATAGTCAAGACCGATTTCACCGACTGCCACCACTTTTTCCCTGCCGCATAACTCTTTCAAAGCCGCAAAACGCTCCTCATTTAAGCTTCCCACTTCATCAGGGTGAATTCCCACCGCAGCATACATAAAGGGATACTTCTGCACCAGATCCACCACACGCCTGCACGACTCGTATGTGGCACTCACATTCACAATTGTACCCACACCCTGCTCCGGCATGGACGAAAGCAGTTCCTCCCTGTCTAAATCAAATTGCTCATCATCATAATGAGCGTGCGTTTCAAAAATCATAGTTCCTCCTTCATAAATTGGGGACGGGGTTTTTTGAAAAAAACTCCGTCCCTTTTTTCATTTTACTCCGTCCCAAATATCTCTATTTACAATATCTGTGCTCTTAATTCTTCGGACGTTTTCTGTGATAACAGAGCTGGCGGTATATCAAATACACTTCTTGCTCCATTCTCACCTTTTTGTGATAAGCGATAAGCTGCCCTTGCGTAAGCTACCAATACACTTGCTGTAAATTCGGGATTTGAATCCAGTTTTAAAGAGTATTCAATCACATGCTTATTTCCTTCGGTTCCCGTCTCACCTGTGCGAATGACAAATCCACCATGAGGCATCTTACTGTGATTTTCCTCTAATTCTTCCTCTGTAATAAATGTTACGGTTGTGTCATACTCATCAAAATAATTTGGCATTGTCTTAATTGCCTGTTCAATAGCTGCTTTATCGGCACCTTCTTCTGCTACCACATAACACTCGCGGAGATGCTTATCTCTTGTTGTAAGCTCCGGCTCGCTTCCTGTTCTCACGCGGTCAACAGCTTCCTCGATCGGAACGGTGTACTGAATTGCATTTTTCACACCAGCAATCCGGCGGATTGCATCCGAATGCCCCTGACTTACACCTTTCCCCCAAAATGTATAAGTGCTTCCCTGTACCAAAATAGATTCTGCATACAAACGGTTCAAAGAGAACAACCCCGGATCCCAGCCTACAGAAATAATGCTTACATTATTTCCTGCTTTCGCTGCTTTATCCACATTTGCAAAATACTCCGGTATTTTTGCATGTGTATCAAAACTGTCGATGGTATTAAAGTTTGCCGCAATCTCCGGTCCCATCACCGGAAGATCTGTTGCGGAACCGCCACAGAGCATCATTACATCTATCGCGTCTCTCATAGACAGCATATCATCAAAATGTTTTACTTCGGCACCAGGTGTCTTAATTGCAACTGTAGCCGGATCTCTTCTTGTAAAAACTGCTTTCAGCTCCATATCATCATTACGGGCGATTGCCTGCTCTACACCTCTGCCAATATTTCCATACCCTACAATACCAATTCTGATTTTTCCCATTGCTTACTCCTGCCTTTCTTCTATTTGGGACGTAGCATTTTTACAAAAGCCTACGTCCCAAATTGCTTTTTGACCTGTCCTTTTTTAACTTATTTCTGCTCCTGCCGGCATGTTTTTCTCTGGTGTCATCAGTGAAAGGTGTCCCTCCGCGTCTTCTGCGCAGAGCAGCATTCCTTCTGACAATACGCCTGCCAGCTTCGCTGGCTTTAAGTTTACAAGTACCATAACTTTTTTGCCTACCATTTCTTCGGCGCTGTATTCTTTCTTGATACCGGATACGATCTGTTTTATCTGGCTTCCGATCTTTACCTGTGAACAGAGAAGTTTCTTTGATTTCTTTACTTCCTCGCAGGCGATTATTTCGCCAACCTGGAACTGCATTTTTCCAAAGTCTTCAAAGCTGATCTCTGGTTTTGCTTCAATATCAATCACGTCTTCATCTGCGGAAGCTTCCTCCTGTCCGGATGTTTCTTCTGCCTGTTTTGGGTGACGCTCCTCTACCTTTTTCATCACTTCCTCAAGGTCTAATCTTGCAAAAAGAATTTCCGGTTTTTCTGTCACCTTGCCATCGCCAAGCTGTGCAAGAATCTTTTCGGAGGTTTCCGGCATAAATGGCTCTAACTGTTTTGCGCCTGTTTTGATGCTTTCCAGAAGATTGTAAAGAACTGTTTCCAGACGATCTTTCTTTTCTTCTTCTTTTGCAAGTGCCCATGGCATAGTTTCGTCAATGTATTTGTTGCAGCGTTTGAACAAGTTGAAGATTTCTGTGATCGCATCTGCCACACGCAGGTCATCCATTTTCTTCTCCACTACTGTCGCTGTATTTTCTACTACAGATTTCAGATCTGCGTCAATTGCTGCATCTTCTTCATTTAAAGTCACATTTTTATTTCCGACAGTTCCGCCAAAGTATTTATTTGACATAGAAATTGTTCTGTTTACCAGATTTCCAAGTGTGTTAGCAAGATCGGAATTAATACGCTCTACCAGAAGCTCCCATGAGATTACTCCGTCATTTTCAAATGGCATTTCATGAAGTACGAAGTAACGTACTGCATCCACACCGAAGAAATCTACCAGCTCATCGGCATATAATACATTTCCCTTGGACTTACTCATTTTACCGTCTCCCTGCAAAAGCCACGGATGTCCGAAAATTTGTTTCGGAAGCGGAAGATCCAATGCCATCAGGAAGATCGGCCAGTAAATTGTATGGAAACGGATGATGTCCTTACCGATCAGATGGAGATCTGCCGGCCAGTCCTTCTTGAACTGCTCTGTTCCCTCACCATCCGCGTCATAACCAATACCTGTGATATAGTTGGTCAGCGCATCCAGCCATACATAAACCACATGTTTGTCATCAAAGTCTACCGGAATTCCCCATTTAAAAGAAGTTCTGGACACACACAGATCCTGAAGTCCCGGCAGCAGGAAGTTGTTCATCATCTCATTTTTACGGGAAACCGGCTGAATAAATTCCGGATGCGTATTGATATGCTCAATCAGACGATCCGCATATTTGCTCATCTTGAAGAAATATGCCTCTTCCTTTGCAGGCTTTACTTCTCGACCGCAGTCCGGACATTTTCCATCCACAAGCTGAGACTCTGTCCAGAAAGACTCGCACGGAGTACAGTAAAGTCCCTCATAAGAACCTTTGTAAATGTCGCCCTGATCATATAATTTCTTAAAAATTTTCTGTACCTGTTTCTCATGGTCCTCATCCGTAGTACGGATAAATTTATCATAAGAAGTATTCATCAAATCCCAGATTGCTTTCACCTGTCCGGCAACATCATCCACGTATTCTTTTGGTGTAATGCCTGCTTCTTCTGCTTTTAACTCAATTTTCTGACCGTGCTCATCAGTTCCGGTCTGGAAAAACACATCATATCCCTGACTTCTTCTGTATCTGGCAATCGCATCTGCCAGTACGATTTCATAAGTGTTTCCAATATGCGGCTTACCAGAGGTGTATGCAATGGCTGTCGTCATATAATACTTTTTCTTTTCCATGTTTCTTCTCTCCTTCAAATTATTTTAAAAAATAAAGAATTTCGCCCAGTAGAAACAAAGCTTCCACTGAATAAAAAAATCTCCGACTCTTCCGTTTGGAAAAATCAGAGAAGACGGGAATTCCCGTGATACCACTTCTATTTACTTTCTGCCTCACGGCAAAAAGCCTCATCAGGTGCTATTGCACCTACCGCTGTAAAGGGCGGACCCTTTATGATCTCACCAGAAATTAATTACTATAGCAACTTTATTATTTCCTAATCTCTGCTCAACCATACCACTCAGGAGCCATCTTCTGCCAATTCTAATTTATCCCTCTCAGCCTCCGGGATTTCTCTGTAAAATATCAAATAAGCGTACTCTCTCCATCACTGCGTTTTCTTTATTTATTTAAGTAATTCATAGTAAAAATCCTAGCACATAAAACAGTTCTGTGTCAAGGATTTCCACTCTTTCGTTTATCATGGTTTTCGTTTTCCCTCATATACATATAAAAAACAGTTAGGATTTTTTATGCGCATAATTAATACTTTCAAAAACAAGCTTTCAAAAAAGAAAAAGCTGGCGATTCTTTTTCCAATTTTCGTCCTTATTCTGATCGGCAGCGGATGCTACATCAGCCAACACCTCTCAGCAACAGAAGAAGAACGTTTCGATCACTACACGGACCAGCTCTTCTGTCAGGAGCTGTCCGGAAACACACTTTCACTGCACTACACTTTGAAAAATCCTGCGCGTTACAACATTGCCACAGCTCCGATCTCTCTGGGTTCCTATCAGACAGACAGCGCTTCTGTCTCTGCGGCTATGGAAAATTCTCTCTCGCGCCTTCACTCTTATGACAAATCAAAACTGTCAAAAGAGCAGCAGATAACTTACGAAATACTCGACTTTTCTCTCACCGCCTCTTTGAAAAACTCATCGTATCTTCTATATGAAGAACCACTTGCGCCTCTTACTGGTACTCAGGCACAATTGCCTGTTCTTTTGTCAGAATATCAATTCTATAAAAAGCAGGATATTGACACCTATCTTGCACTGCTTGGAGAGATTCCTGAATATTTTGCATCTATCTTAACCTTTGAGGAAGAGAAAGCCAAGCAAGGCCTATTTATGTCTCTTTCACAGGCAGATGCGATCATCGAAGAATGTGAGACATTTATTAATTTACAAGAAAATAATTATCTTTACAGTTCTTTCTCTGAAAGAATACAATCACTTGACTTGTCCCCCAAAATCACCGACGCATATATTGAAAAAAATTCAGATTGTATAAAACAATATGTTATTCCGGCTTATGAACAATTGAAGCAGGGCATTACTTCTCTCCGGGAAACCGGAACAAATTCCAGCGGATTATGTCATCTTCCAAAGGGAATTCCATACTACGAATTACTCGTAGCCACCGAAACCGGTTCCTCCAGAAGTATCCCTGAACTTCAACAATTAACGAAAAAGCAGATAAAAGAAGACTTGTTTTCTATACAGAAAACTTTATCAGACATTTCTGACGATCAGCCCTCCCCTTCCTCCGACTTTTTCAAATCACAAGGTGTCGTTCTGGAAGATTCCAATCCGTCAGCCATCCTCTCCTCACTAAAGAGTAACCTCTCCGGACATTTTCCTGCACCCCCGAATGTAAATGTCCAGATAAAATATGTATCCAAAGAAATGGAAAACTATTTAAGCCCTGCCTTTTATCTGATTCCTGCCATTGACAATACCGAAGAAAATATTATTTACATCAACAACGGACATATGAGTGATGATATATCTCTCTACACAACCCTTGCACACGAGGGGTATCCCGGTCATCTTTACCAGACTACATATTTTGCAGGTCAAAATCCGGACCCCATCCGCAATCTCCTTGATTTCGGCGGATATACAGAAGGATGGGCGACTTATAGCGAAATGCTGAGTTATTACTTCGCGCCAATAGAAAAACCACAGGCAACCCTGATGCAAAAAAACACTTCCATTCTTCTGGGCTTATATGCACTCGCTGACATGGGTATCCACTACGATGGCTGGTCACTCTTTGATACGATCGCATTTTTCCGTGGCTATGGAATCACCGATACAGACGCCATAGAAGAAATTTACGATCTCATCCTTTCCGATCCAGCCAATTATTTAAAATACTATATCGGCTATATTGAATTTCTGGAATTAAAAAAAGAAGCAATCACCTTGTGGGGAGAAGACTTCTCTCAGGAACGGTTCCACAAAGCTGTGCTGGATATCGGACCAGCACCATTTGACTTAATTCGAAAGCACATATTCTAAAAAAGGACAGGTCAAAAAGCAATTTGGGACGTAGCATTTTGCAAAAATGCTACGTCCCAAATGAAACTAATACTCTTCTATATTGATCTGTTTTGTTGAAGCTACGTCATACGGCAGGATGCTGTTCGCGAATTTGGTGAATTTTTCTGCGGCATCGCTTACATAAAATTCATAAGATGCTGTTTCCCCGGATTTATTAACCAGTCCTTTATTTTCCAGTTCGTGCTTTAAATCTATGGCTGTCTCATACGCTGGATTTACAATGTGTACCGCATCTCCAAAGTATTCTATGATACTGGATCGCAAAAGCGGATAATGTGTACAGCCAAGGATCATGGTGTCAATATCTGTGTTCTTCATGTCTGAAAGATAAATGTCGATTACTTCTTTTGTAATATGATGCTTGGCGAACCCTTCCTCCACAAGCGGCACAAATAATGGGCATGGTTGTCCGATCACAACTGCATCTTCCCTGAAGCTGTGAATCACTTTATTATAAGTCTCACTTCGGATCGTTCCTTCCGTTCCTGCGACACCGATCTTTCCGTTTCTTGTTTCCTTCACTGCTGCTCTGGCGCCGGGCACAATTACACCGATCACCGGAATATCCGTTTCTTTCTGCAGTGTCTCAAGTGCGAATGCACTTGCGGTATTGCAGGCGATCACTACCGCTTTTACATGTTTTGTCCGCAAGAAACGGAAAATCTGTCTTGAAAAGCGGATAATATTATTCTTTGATTTACTTCCATAAGGCACTCTTGCCGTGTCTCCGAAATACACCATATTTTCATTGGGAAGCTGACGCATGATCTCTCGCGCTACTGTCAAACCGCCCACACCGGAATCAAATACCCCAATCGGTGCATCTGTTTTATTATTCATCTCCATCATTACGAACCCCTCCATTAAAATCGGATGTTACTCTGTGTCCTATTCTAGCAAATTCTTCTGCATTTTTCAAACCGAAAGTCCGCCTGGTTGTTTCCATAAGTTGAAAAATTCGCTTTGCAAAATAATAATGATATAATATAATAAGCAATTACAAGGAGGCACAATTATGAAACATAAAAATTTAAAATTATTAATAGGAAGTCTTTTACTGTCACTTTCCTTATTGTTTGGCGGATGCAGTGAGGCACAACCTGCCGGAAACACATCCTACGATCTGGAATCTGTACCGGAATATAATGGGGATGCCTATGTAACCATACATGATAATGTTCCGTTTTTCACAGACGATGAACTTACAACCGATGCCTTTGAAAATTATAGTAATCTGGATGATCTTGGCCGATGCAGAGCTGCTTACGCGAATGTCTGCAAGGAAATTATGCCCACTGAAGAGCGCGGCAAAATCGGAATGGTCAAGCCTTCCGGATGGCACACAGTAAAATACAAGGGCATTGACGGAAATTATTTATACAACCGCTGTCATTTGATCGGATATCAATTATCTGCCGAAAATGCAAACGAAAAAAATCTAATTACGGGAACCAGATATCTGAATGTCACCGGTATGCTTCCCTTTGAAAATATGGTGGCAGATTATGTAAATGAAACCAAAAATCACGTCTTATACCGTGTAACTCCCGTCTACCAACAAGACAATCTTGTAGCTGACGGGGTGTTGATGGAGGCGCGCTCCGTAGAAGATGATGATCTTGAGTTTTGTATTTACTGTTATAACGTCCAGCCGGGCATTGAAATTGACTATCACACCGGAGACAGTACGAAGGCAGATACTGCAGGCACTTCGGACACTGAATCTGATTCAGCCTCTGGTTCCAATTCTGATTCCGTTTCTGCAGAAACAACGTACATTTTAAACAAGAACACAAAAAAGTTTCACACTCCTGATTGCAGCAGTGTGAAGGATATCAAAGAGAAAAATAAAAGCGAATTTACCGGAGATACACAGACTTTAATTGAGCAGGGTTATTCCCCTTGCAAAAACTGTAATCCTTAAAAAATATTTCTTTACATCATTCCGGCAAGAATTACGCTGGTAATTAATCCTGCGAAGGTAGCAAACATTGCGCCGCCCAGTGTAAATCGTGTCTTAGTCACTTTAGCTGTCATGTAATATACACTCATTGTATAGAAAATAGTTTCGGTGCAGGACATACTGATGGATGCGATCAGACCAATATAGGAATCCGTTCCGTATTCTTTGAAAATATCCAGCAGCAGTCCTGTTGCCGCCGAAGAAGAAAACATCTTTACCACCGTAAGCGGTACTAATTCTCCCGGAAAACCGATGAGTCCGGAAAACCTTCCCACCAATTCAGACAGAAAATCAAGGAAGCCTGATGCGCGTAAAATTCCTACCGCAATCATAAGCCCAATGAGTGTAGGCATAATTTTGATCACTGTAAAAAAACCATTTCTTGCGCCTTTGATAAATGTGTCATATACATTTACATGCATAAGCACTCCATAAGTCACAATTCCGAATATAACAAAAGGAACAATAAAATTTGCCATTTCAAGAAATAATTTCATGTCTTTTCTCCGTTTTAATTTTCTTTCAATCTACATTTTCAAATTCCTACAACTCTGAAACAAAATCTTAATTTTCAGAACATTAATCTCCCATCCAATATATATGCATAACATTTCTTTCATAATACACAGAATTCCATAATAGAATAATTTAAAACGATCCTTGCGAGGTTTCTCTATGCTCAATTATCTCTGGGCAGGAATGATTTTTATCGGAATTATTTATGCTGCATTCACCGGACGAATGCCGGATATCACAGATGCTGCAATCAATTCTTCCAAAGAAGCGGTCACACTTTGCATAACCATGATGGGGGTTATGTCTTTCTGGGTCGGACTTATGGAAATTGCCAATCAGGCAGGTATCATTGAAAAGGCCTCCAAAAAAATTCATCCCCTTATACATTTTCTATTTCCGGAGCTTCCACCGAATCACCCGGCACAGGAACACATCACCACAAATATTCTTGCAAATATTCTGGGCCTTGGCTGGGCAGCTACTCCGGCAGGCTTAAAAGCTATGGAAGCACTGAAAACTCTGGAAGAAGACCGGAGAAACGGCATTCTTCCAGGTCCTGTACGAAAAAAAGGCGTTGCGAGTGACGAGATGTGCACCTTTTTAATTCTCAATATTTCTTCCCTGCAGCTCATCCCCATCAACGTAATCGCCTACCGGAGCGAATATGGAAGTGTTGATCCCGCCGCCATCGTAGGCGCCGGAATACTTGCAACCACAATCAGCACACTGGCCGGCATTTTTTACTGCAAAGTGCGAACCAGCCGGAAACATTTCCTATAAACGAAGCCCAAGCAGAGACACTGATATTTATCGTAAAATCAAAAAAATATAAAATATTTCTTATATTGCTTGCATTTTTAAAACATTGGATATAATATAAATATATGCACAACGTAGTTTTTAAAACTACATTATGTTGTTTCTGCATTCCATCCGGTCGTACATTCTACAACGACGATCTTATAAATACGAATAAAGAAACCAGCAAACAGGTATCAAATACTAATCAAGAAACGGAGGCATCTACATGAAAGATATAGCTATACACTCAACATCTTCAATAAACGGTTTGTTAGAAAAAACTACAAAAAATACAATGGAAAATAATCTCAAAACACTGATCATAAAATATATCAAAGATCCGGGAAGCGCTATTACTCACTTTATCGGCATGGTCATGGCAATTCCGGCCGCGATTCCGTTACTCATAAAAGCAGCCCGGCAGTCCGATCCACTTTACATCGTTGCCATGGGCGTCTATGCATTAAGTTTGATCCTCTTATATACAGCAAGCACAGCTTATCACACATTTGACCGCTCCGAACGGATCAACACCATACTGAAAAAAATCGACCACATGATGATCAGCGTCTTAATCGCCGGAAGCTACACACCAATCTGCCTGCTTGTCCTGGAGAAAAAAACAGGTCTTGTTCTCCTTGGCATCGTATGGGGAATCGCTCTTATCGGAATCCTGATCAAAGCATTCTGGGTATACTGCCCGAAATGGGTATCCTCCGTACTTTATATCGGCATGGGCTGGACTTGCGTATTGGCATTTGGGCAAATTTTCCACGCTATGTCACCCGCAGGGTTTGGCTGGCTTCTGGCCGGCGGAATCATCTACACCGTAGGTGGCATAATTTACGCATTAAAACTTTCCGTCTTCAACAACCGGCATAAATACTTCGGAAGCCATGAAATCTTCCACTTGTTCGTAATGGGCGGAAGCCTCTGCCACTATATCGTAATGTATGCTTATATATAAGTTTGGGACGTAGCATTTTTGCAAAATGCTACGTCCCAAATTGTATTCCGGGGTGTCCTTTTTTGATTAATTCTTCTTTTTTTCTTCTTGTTAACTGCTTGATTGCGTATTCCCGGCTCATCGCTTCCTCTTTTGTCGCAAATTCTTCATAATAAGCCAGCTCTACCGGTCTTCGATTTTTCGTATATTTCGCACCTTTTCCCGCATTATGCGCATTTATGCGTTTCTCTAAATCATTCGTCCATCCTGTATACAAGGTTTCATCACTGCATTTTAAAATATATGTATAATTCATATCTTCCCATTCTTTCTCCGCACGAATTTCATTTCTACTGCCCATTATAAAAGATGAATTTAAAAACCGCAATCTTCAATTTGGGACAGGTCATTTTACAGTTTGGAACAGGTCAATTTACAATTTGGGACGTAGCATTTTGCAAAAATGCTACGTCCCAAACTAACGTCCCAAATTCATTATTCCACCAAATATTCCATTGGATTTACTGGTTGTCCGTCTTTTCTCATTTCGAAGTATACGTTGCTTCCTTCTACACTGTAGTATTTGGTTGGTGCGCTTACGTATCCGATAATTGTTTTTGCTTCTACCTGATCCCCGACTTTTACCGGAACTTCTTTTAATTGTCCGTAAAATAATTCATAGCCATTTCCGATGTCTACATTTACGGTCAGCCCCGTCTCTGCTGACTGGTCGATGGACTTTACAATTCCCGGGGCTGCTGAGATTACCTGATCGCCCTCTGCTCCGGCAATCACCAGCGCCGGATTGTACTTATACTGATCCAGTGTAGAAAAGTAGACTGTTTTGTCCATGCTGTAGCTCATTAAAATATTTCCGTTGACCGGCCAGAGCAATTTGCTGTCGCTGTTGAAGCTTACTGTTTTTGTCTTTCCTGATGTTGTCTGTGACGTCTGGGCTGATTGCGCATCTGCCTGTCCGTTTTCGACGGAATCCTCTTGCTTCTGATCCGCATTTTCCTGATTTGTTTCTTTGACTTTCTCTTGCAGATCGTTAATGATAAGATCTGTTGTTGTCTCCTTAAGAGGCTCTGCTTCCTTCTCTTTTTCTGCTTTCGCTTCTTCCTGTTTTGCCAGCAGCTGTTCATTTTTCATGGCTTTATAGTCTTTGAATGTATATGTTCCAACAATTGCGATAGCTGCCACAAAACAAAGAACTGCTGCAACAGTTGCCCCTCTGTTTTTTCTTTTTGGTCTTGGTCTCTTCGGACTCTGTGTTTGATTTTGATTCATTTTATCACCACCTCTGACTTTATTTTTGCCAGATCGCAGTGCAGTTATACTTTCGCAAACATAAAATATTAGAAATTCGGCACAATCTGTGTGACTTCTTTTAATTCTGTATCTTTAAAAAAATAATTTAAAATCTCCTCACATTTTTTTCCGTCCTTTGCCATTTGATTTGCCGTATACTGACTCATACCGATTCCATGCCCCACACCTCTTGTCGTGATCCTCAATTTTTCATTATAATTTTGAAGCGTAAAGCAGCTGGATGCCAGCCCGTATGTATTCCGAAATTCCTCTCCGCTCACCGTTTCCTGTCCCACCCGGACGCTCTGCACATAACCGGTCGTATCACACTGTGTTACTTCCGCATCTAATTTGTCCAATGTAACTGTCTGAATCTGCTCCGCAGCCTCTACATCTTCCGAGCAATCTGTAATCGTAAGATACGGATAATCCTCCCCCAATGCTTCTTTTCCGTCTCGTGTGCTCCCATTCGTCAATCGGCAAAACGGCGTTTGCGCGAGTTTCTCTTCATAGGTAAGAACTTTTCCTTCCGTTTCATCCCACGCATCTTTCAGCTTCTGATGATACTTAAAATATTTCGCCGCTCCCCACTCCTTCTCCATTTCCTTTTGCGTCCAGAAATCATCCGAAAATTCCACCTTGCTCCCGCCTTCCTGAATCTTCCTATACACATTGGTCCGCACAAGCACCGCCTGCGCCTTCAACACTTCTTCCTCGTAATTTGCGGGAATCTCTTTCGCCAATATTCCGACACAATATTCTTCAATCGGCATTTCCAGCGAACCATTTTCTGTTTTCACCTTAATGTATGTCTGGTCCACATTGGATGTAGATACTAAGCCCGGTCCATGAATAAAGACCGTTATGATATAAGGCAGCAATACCATAATCGTCAGATATGCCCCCGCCTTCTTTAATTTTGTCCACGTATTTCCATATCCTACTCTCATTAGATTCCTTCCGGCAGATCGTCTCTTCATAAAAAATATCCCTCCTCATACACTACTGTATGAGAAGGGACATTCTATTATACTAACTTATCTAATTTCCAAATGTCATCCACATATTCCTGAATTGTTCTGTCGGATGAGAATTTTCCACAGCTTGCTGTGTTAAGAAGTGCCATTTTTGCCCATCTGTCTTTATCACGATAAGCTTTTTCCACTTCTTCCTGCGCATTTGCATAAGAACGGAAGTCTTTTAAGATAAAGTACATATCCGCTTTGTCAAAGCCATTGCTCTTAAGAAGGCTGTTATACAGGTCGCGGTATCTTTCTCTGTCTCCGTCTGCGTAAGTTCCGTCCACAAGCTGGTCTACGACGCGGCGCACATCCGGGTCGTTGTTGTAGATCTCATATGGGTCGTAACCGCCATTTTTCTCGTAGTTCATTACTTCGTCTGAACTTAATCCGAAGATAAATGCATTTTCTTTTCCTACTTCTTCCACGATCTCTACGTTCGCTCCGTCCATCGTTCCAAGTGTCGGCGCTCCGTTTAACATGAATTTCATATTACCGGTTCCGGATGCTTCTTTGGAAGCTGTAGAAATCTGTTCACTGACATCTGCTGCCGCAAAGATCCATTCTGCATTAGATACACGATAGTCTTCGATAAATACAACTTTCAGCTTTCCGTTGATGCTGCGGTCATTATTTACTACGTCCGCAACAGAGTTGATAAGCTTAATGATCTCTTTCGCACGAACATATCCTGCGGACGCTTTCGCTCCAAAGATATAAGTTCTCGGATAGAAGCTCATCTCCGGATGTTCTTTGATCTTATTGTAAATGTACATGACATGTAAAATGTTGAGGAGCTGACGTTTATACTCGTGCAGTCTCTTTACCTGTACATCGAAAATAGATCTCGGATCCACCTCTACTCCATTGTGCTCCAGAATGTATTTTGCAAGACGCTCTTTGTTCTTGTATTTGATCTCCATGAATTCTTTCAGCGCTTCTTCATCATCTGCATATTTTTTCAGTCCTGACATAAGAGACAGATCTGTAATCCAGTCTTTTGTTCCAAGCTTTTCTGTCACCCAGTCTGCAAGGAGCGGATTTCCATGCATAAGGAAACGTCTCTGTGTAATACCATTTGTCTTATTGTTAAATTTCCCCGGCATCATCTCATAGAAATCACGAAGTTCTCTCTTCTTAAGAATCTCTGTATGAAGTCTTGCAACACCATTTACGGAATATCCTGCAACGATGGCAAGATGTGCCATTTTCACCTGACCGTCACGAAGAATTGCCATCTTCTTCACTTTTTCTTCATTTCCCGGATACATCTCACGGATCTGAATAATAAATCTTCTGTCAATCTCCTGAATGATCTGGTAAACCCTTGGAAGCAGTCTTGAGAACAGATCGATCGGCCATTTCTCAAGCGCCTCTGCCATGATTGTATGGTTCGTGTAAGCACAGGCTTTTGTTGTCACATCCCACGCCTCATTCCATTCCAGATGATAATCATCCAGAAGGATTCTCATAAGCTCTGCAACTGCCACTGTCGGATGCGTATCGTTCATCTGGAACGTTGCCTTTTCATACAGCTTACGGATATCATCATGATCCTTCATGTATTTGTCTACTGCTAACTGAAGACTTGCAGATACGAAGAAATACTGCTGCTTCAGACGAAGCTCTTTTCCTGCGTAATGGTTATCATTGGGATACAATACTTCCACGATATTTTTTGCAAGGTTTTGCTGCTCTACTGCTTTGTGGTAATCTCCACGCTCAAAAGAATCTAACTGGAAATCAACGATTGGCTCTGCATCCCAGATACGTAACGTATTTACCTGACCATTGCCATATCCCACGATCGGGTAATCGTAAGGAACAGCCAGTACGGACTCGTAATTTTCCTGCTTGAACATGGTTTTTCCTGTTACATCATCATACTCTACACGGATATTTCCGCCAAAACGAATTTCTTTTGCATATTCCGGTCTTCTAAGCTCAAACGGATTACCGTATTTCAACCAGTTATCCGGTTTCTCTACCTGATAGCCGTCCTTGATCTTCTGTTTGAACATTCCGTAACGATAACGGATACCGCAGCCATAAGCTGCATATCCAAGAGATGCCAGCGAATCAAGGAAACAGGCTGCCAATCTTCCAAGTCCACCGTTTCCAAGAGCCGGATCTGGCTCTTGGTCTTCCACGGCATTTAAATCAATTCCAAGTTCATCCAACGCTTCTTTTACTTCTGTATAAGCAGTCATATTGATCAAGTTATTACCCAGTGCACGCCCCATCAAGAACTCCATGGACATATAATACACAATCTTCGGATCTTCTTTGTCGATCTTCTTCTGCGTCTCGATCCAATCGTCAATGATCGCTTCCTTTACTGCGTAGGACACTGCCTGAAACTGCTCCTGTGGATTCGCCTCATCCAGTTCTTTACGGAACAATCTTTTTACATTGTCCTGCACATCTTTCTTAAATCTTGCCTTTTCAAATCTTGGGTTATACATAAATTTAATTCCTTCCTAACTATCTAAGCTGATTTTTGCATTATTGCTTTTCAACACCAAGCACTACATTTTCACCGTTGATCTTCCACTCTTTTACATATCCTGCCGGAGCTTTCTTTTCAACAGATACTGCCAGTGTCTCCGCACCGATTTCCTGTGCGTGAGTTGCAAATACTACCTCTGCCTTTTCACTTCCCTCATAAGTGATCGCAATGTTATCCATCACTTCAAAGTCTGCTTCTTTACGCATGGTCTGGACTTTACTGATGATCTCACGTACAAAACCTTCTTCCAGCAGTTCCTCGGAAAGGTTTGTATCAAGAACAACTGTGATTCCATTGTCATTTTCAGACACATATCCTTCCATCTGTGCGGACTCGATCAGAAGATCCTCACGGAATAAAGTCACTTCCTGACCATTTACGTCAAGCTTCAGAGCATCCGCCTTGTTCAACTCATCCATTGCTGCATTTCCATCAAGAGAAGATAACGCTGCTTTAATTCCACCAAGAAGTTTACCATATTTTGGTCCCACTGTCTTTAACTGTGGTTTAAATGTATAAGAAGTAAATTCACGAACTTCGTCTGTAAATTTAACATTTTTTACATTTAATTCTTCTTTTACAATATCCTGATAAAATTCCGGAAGATCGAAACCTGCTTTTACATACATCTGACCGATTGGCTGACGGTTCTTGATGTTTGCCGCATTTCTGCACGCACGTCCCATCACAACCATTTTCAGAACTTTATCCATATTCTCTTCCAGCTCTTTGTCAATATGAGCTTCATCTGCAACTGGGAAGTCACACAGATGGATACTTTCTTTTGCATCTTTATCAATGCTTCTTACAAGGTTCTGGTAAATGTCTTCTGTCATAAATGGAATCATCGGCGCAGCTGCCTTACATACTTCTACAAGGGCTGTGTAAAGTGTCATGTACGCATTGATCTTATCCTGTTCCATGCCTTTTGCCCAGAAACGCTCACGGCTTCTTCTTACATACCAGTTACTCATATCATCTACGAAATCCTGAAGCGCTCTTGCTGTCTCAGGAATACGATAATTGGTAAGATTATCGTCCACTTCTTTGATCAGTGTATTCAGCTTAGACAACAGCCATTTATCCATGACAGATAATTTATCGTATTCTAAGGTGTATTTTGTTGCGTCAAAGTTATCAATGTTCGCATACAACACGAAGAATGCATAGGTGTTCCACAGTGTTCCCATGAATTTACGTTGACCTTCCACAACTGCTTTTCCATGGAAACGATTTGGCAGCCACGGAGCACTGTTTACATAGAAATACCAGCGGATCGCATCAGCTCCGTATTTCTCAAGTGCATCAAATGGGTCAACTGCATTTCCCTTCGACTTACTCATCTTCTGTCCGTTTTCATCCTGTACGTGGCCAAGAACGATAACATTCTTGTAAGGTGCCTCGTTGAAAATAAGTGTAGAGATCGCAAGCAGTGAATAGAACCATCCACGTGTCTGGTCTACAGCCTCGGAAATAAATGCTGCCGGGAACTGTTTCTCGAACAATTCTTTATTTTCAAATGGATAGTGAAGCTGTGCAAACGGCATAGATCCACTGTCGAACCAGCAGTCGATAACTTCCGGTACACGGTGCATTGGCTTGCCGCATTTCGGACAGCGAATAGTCACTTCATCGATGTATGGACGGTGAAGCTCGATATCATCCGGACAATTATCAGACATTTCCTTCAGCTCTTCGATACTTCCGATAGAGTGCTGATGTCCGCACTCACACTCCCAGATATTCAGAGGTGTTCCCCAGTAACGGTTACGGCTGATTCCCCAGTCCTGTACGTTTTCCAGCCAGTCGCCGAAACGTCCTTTACCGATGCTCTCCGGAATCCAGTTGATCGTGTTGTTATTTGCGATCAGGTCGTCTTTTACCGCTGTCATATTGATAAACCATGACTCACGTGCGTAGTAGATAAGCGGAGTATCGCATCTCCAGCAGTGAGGATAGCTATGCTCAAAGTTCGGAGCCTCAAACAGAAGCTTTCTCTCTTCCAGATCTTTTAATACTTCAGGATCCGCTTTTTTCACAAACATTCCGGCAAATGGAGTTGTCTCTCCCATATTACCTTTCTCGTCAACTAACTGAACGAACGGCATGTCGTATTTGCGTCCAACCTTCGCATCATCTTCACCAAATGCAGGCGCAATATGAACGACACCTGTACCATCTGTCAGTGTTACATAAGTATCACATGTAATGAAGAATGCTTTCTTATGCTGTTTGTCTGCACACTCTGCCGCACACTGGTACAATGGCTCATATTCTTTATATTCCAGATCTTTACCCTTATATGTCTCCAGAACTTCATATGCAGGAACCTCTTCCCCGTCTTCTGTCTTCTGTGCAAGCTTGCCAAGAACCGTATCAAGAAGCGCACACGCCATGTAATAAACATATCCATCTGCTGCCTTAACTTTCGCATAATCCTCCTCCGGATTTACACAAAGACCAATGTTAGACGGCAATGTCCATGGTGTGGTTGTCCATGCAAGGAAATACGCATCTTCACCCACAACCTTAAATCTTACGATTGCAGAACGCTCTTTGACATCCTTATATCCCTGTGCAACCTCCTGTGCAGAAAGCGGAGTTCCGCAACGCGGACAGTAGGGCACAATCTTAAATCCTTTATAGAGAAGACCTTTGTCCCAGATTTTTTTGAGCGCCCACCACTCAGACTCAATAAATTCATTGTGGTAAGTAACATACGGATTGTCCATATCAGCCCAGAAACCAACCGTACTTGAGAAATCCTCCCACATACCTTTGTATTTCCATACACTTTCCTTACATTTGTCAATGAAAGGCTCCAGACCATACTCTTCAATCTGATCCTTTCCGTCAAGTCCCAGAGCTTTCTCAACCTCCAGCTCAACCGGCAGACCATGGGTGTCCCATCCTGCCTTTCTTGGCACCTCATAACCCTTCATTGTACGGTATCTTGGAATCATATCCTTGATTACACGTGTAAGCACATGACCGATGTGCGGCTTACCATTTGCTGTCGGAGGGCCGTCATAGAACATATACATCTCATTGCCTTCCCGCTGCTTCATGCTTTTTTCAAAAATATCGTTTTCTGCCCAGAACTTTTCTGTAGCTTTCTCTCTGTCAACAAAATTCAGATCTGTTGAAACCTTCTTATACATAAAACTCCTCCTTTGGGGACGTGTACAAATGAAAAAAACTCCGTCCCAAATTAAAAATACCCTGTCCCTTGTGGAATCCCTCTGTTATCCACACAGTTATCCCATACGCAAGGAACATAAAAAGCTCCCATCCTGAATAGGACGGGAGCATTACTCACGTTTATATACCACCTAAACATACTATCATATGTCTTTCCTGTAACGGGGAAATTCCGGCAGAACCTACTGGGGAAAACCGGGATCATTCCATGATGTTCCTTTCAGTGTCTGCAGCTCAGAAGTGATATTCAGATATATCTTACTCATACCGGTCTTTCACCATCTCCGGCTCGCTGAAATTTTCTTACATATCTTACTGTCTTCGTCATCGTTTTTTTCTTTATGCACGATATATTATAGTAAAAATTGCCTTGATTCGTCAAGCATTTTTTTATTTTTCCCGTCTCTGACTTTGCTGATCCTGCCTATGATTCTGCTGCTTTCTGCGACGTCTGCGTTTTCTCTTTATCATTTTACGGTATTGTATCACCCGGACGATGAACACCAGAACAAGTAGCAACAACACTGCAGCAAATACAATGACCAGCTTCTGCTTCAGGTCCTTTTTGCCGGACGTATCTTCTTTATTATCTGAGTTTTTATCCGAATTCTTCTCCTGTTTCTTAATGTTGGCTGTATGTTCTTTTTTATATTTTTCGCTCACTTTCGCTCTTGCCGAGCCCACAAGACTGCCCTCATAAGTATAGGTCAACACAGCTTCGTCTTTACTTCCGTTATCAACTTGCATTTCCATGTCGAGATCCGATAATTCTACACCCTTGGGAACAACCACATATCCACAGTTCTCCCTGCTTTCATCCTCCAGAATCTCACTGATGTCTTCGCTTGTCTCCTGACCTTTTAGTTCGATCTTTTCGAAATTGTCAAAAGCATAGTTAAATAAATTGGTCGTGTCAGGATAAATATTCTTCCCATGTGTCCGAAGTACTACACAGACCAGCTTCATATTGCCGTTATCAGCCATGGTAATCAAAATTGACAATGCGTCTGATGTGTAGCCTGTCTTCCCTCCGATTGCATATTCGTGATAGTTGGAATTGTCGGGCTTTAGCATTTTATGCTTTTGCTGGAAAATGTGCTGCTGACAAGTCTCTGAAGCCGGGATCTCATACTGCAGCGCCTGCACGATCTAAAAAAATTCCGGATACTTGAAAAGCTCCCGTCCAATAAGCGCCATATCTCTTGCGCTTGTATAGTGATTCTCATCGTGAAGACCATTGGCATTGACAAAATTAGAATTACTTCCTCCAAGCTCTTTACAGCGGACATTCATCTGCTCAATAAACCACTGGTAATCATGACCTGCATTCTTTCCTACATTTTCCGCCACCGCATACGCCGCTTCATTGGCAGAGGCAAGGAGCATTGCATACAAGGTCTGCTCCAGCGTGATCTCATCATTTTCTTTCAGTCCGACAGAGGAATCTCCCGGCTGAAGAAATGATACACAATCATGGGAAAATGTCACGTTATCTGACATTTCGCCATTTTCCAACGCGATAAGTGCAGTCAGCACCTTCGTAATACTGGCAGGATAATGCTGATCGTCCACATTTTTTCCATACAGAATCGCACCGGTCCCAACCTCCATGACGATCGCCGCTTCACCATAAGTTCCCGGTCCCTGCGGCCACCCTTTCTTTTCATTCGTCTCTATCGGCATATCATAATACTTCTGAAGCTGCTCTGCCTGAAAAGCTTTAAGCTCCTCTTTTGTTAAATCTGCCGGCGGCTGTTCCTCCGGCGTTATCTGCGGAGCTGCATAAGATGTCATGCCCATTCCAAAACACAATGCTACTGTCAGCATAACTGCTAATAAACGTTTCTTCATATCCTTTTCCCTCAGTCATCCTCTCCTGTTTCTTCTCTTAACCTTTCCGCATATCCAACACTTCTTCACTTGGCGACATTTATATATTTCGTCATAACTTTCTTGTGAAAATATTTTGTTATACTTTCATAAATCGATGAGCCTCTACTTTTTAATAGTCAAATTTTCTGCCAGTTGAATTTTACCCGAATGAAATCCATCTACAAATACAGATACCAAATTCGGATCAAATTGTCCTCCCGCCTCTTCCTCCAGTATTGAAAGAGATTTTTCCACAGACATTTTATCTTTATAACACCGTTTGCTTGTCATAGCATCAAAAGAATCTGCAATGCAGAGCATACGGGCAAATAATGGAATATTCTCACCACAGATTCTGCGAGGATAGCCATATCCATCATATCGTTCATGATGACCGATAACTGCCGGAACAACGTAATCGAGAGAAGGAAGATGACGAATAATCTCAACTGCGGCTTCCACATGCTGTTTCATAATCTCAAATTCTTCTTTGGTCAGCTTTCCGGTTTTATTCAAAATAGCTTCCGGGATGCTGATTTTTCCTATGTCATGCAACAGAGCACTCTGGCGTATCATTTCCACCACGTCACTATCATATCCCATCAATAAAGCTAACGTTGTCGCATAATAGGCCACATTATGCGAATGAGAAAATGTATAGTGATCCTTGGCATCAATCGCAGCCATGAGTGCAAATATCGTAGATTCATAATCCTTGTATACATCTTTTGAACTACGTGCTTCCTGAGAATGGATCTGATTCTTCAAAACCGTATCGAAAATCTGAATGCCATTCTTTCCTTTTCTTTTCACATGATAAACCGCCATATCTGCGTGTCTGATCAGCTCCTGAAGATTCACTGCTCCATAAGGATAAGAACTAATTCCCACACTGACAGTGAGTGTTTTTAATTTAAAACTCTGCGTACCCTTTTCATTGAGTTCTGCAATCTGTTCGCAGATAGTCTCCACCAATGTTCTTGCGGTAAATACATCATACTTAGGGAGAACAACTGCGAATTCCTTACCACTATATCTTGCCACAACCCCTTGTTCCGATACACTGGTTTTGATAATCTGAGCAATCCTCTTTAGCGCCAGATCGCCTTCTTCTGTCCCATACAAATTATTATATAATTTAAAATCATCCAGATTAAGAATTGCAAAAGCAATTACATCATCCTTATTTGTCTCAAATATCTTTCTCAGAACTTCTTCAAAATGTTTTCGATTCAACAAACCGGTCAGCTCATCCGTACGCGCTTCCTGATACACCTGCTCATATAATTGTGCATTTTTAATTGCAATAGAAGCCATACTTGCGACCGAAGAAATCATAATTAATTCATTGTAATGTATTTTGTTTCCAGCAGACAGCATCATAATACCCGATAATTCATTATCATTTTTCAAGGCAATAAAATGTGTGATATTCAACCGCCTCAACTGATCTTTTTCACTTTCCCAGATAGAACGATAACCGGCATTTTGCTGAAGATCACGCAAGGATACAAAGCTATCTTCCTGCAGAATATCAACAATCGGATTATCATTTTTTATGACAAACGAAAGATCATACAATACCTGGTTACTAAAACATGCCTCATATCCCTTCTCCCCTCTCAGGCAGATATAAATATCAACCTCTGCATTAATATCCATAATCATTTCCGTAAGGTAATTCATGATTTTATCGAGAGAAAGAGTATTTGCTATCTCGTTGCTGAACAATTTGATTTTTTCTGCATAATCCGCCTCATCTTTAATAAAGATATTATTGAGCACAATTTTTCCTATCTGACTGACCAAAAAACATATACCAAAAAAGATCGCGCTATACAGCAAATAAAAATTGGTTGTTCCCACCTCAAAGAAAATGGAACAGATATCTAATATGTAGGGAAACAATTGGTAAAATAGCATTACACTAATGCCAATACCAATCCCATAATAAACACCCTTAGAACCTAAAAGCCTCAATTCAAATAAATGTTTATTTGCCACAGCCTTCAACATAAAAAATGCATTAACGATTCCACAGATAATATCAATAGGAAATGCATGAAAAATTGGCAAAGACAATGCCATATGTCCCAAAACTAAAATAGTGGCGCCCTGTAAAATCGGCATGATACTTTTTCGTGCTCCGGGATTTTTCCTACAATAATTCGTTACCAGCAATAAAGAATGAAACAATATTACTGCTGTCACAAGAAATACAACAACGACCCAAAATGTAAATTTATATTGAAATACCTGGCCTCTATCGGTTCTTACAATTTCAGGATATTTAATAAAAAGTCCCGACCATACGTTGATCACATAAATAATCACCAATGCTATCAAATATATTTTATCTGCCACCATACTTTTGGAATTAGTATATGCTCTGATAAATGCGAAAAACGTATATGGTATACTTAACAAACCTGCTATCGACACATGATACCACAGAATATAGGAAGGAGCCACCTGTTCTCTCATCAATACCGATCCCATTGTCCAAAACAGCATGGAAAAAAGAACAGCGATAAAAGCCCGAATGATTCTATTTTTCTGACTTGCCATAAACATTAATATCAAAAATGCATAACAAAATACTGCAATAATCGATATATACTCATAACTATTCAAATATTTCCCCTCCCTGACCGCATATATCATAAATATGGAGCAATTTTTCCATCTCAAACTGAGAGGGGTTCATATTACGTATCTTCGTTCCATATTTTTTTTCATATAGTTTAAAACTTCCGCATTTTACAATTGTCACACATAGCGGATCCATACCTAAAATCTTTTTTAAATCTCTGTAATCCTGATCAATATATTTAAAATAAACGGTCAATAAATTCTTAATAACATCTGTCGTCATTGCAGTATTGACAATAGAATCTTTTTCTAATTCCACACACAAATGCAGATATGGTCTATTTTCATCGTTATATTCTTTCAGTGCAACCCAATCCGTCACTGGCATCCGGGATAATTGAATAACCTTCCGTATTCCACTCTCAGAAATTCTGGTGAAGCCCGCAATATCAATAATAGAGGGAACGCGGTCTATATATTGAAAACGCGGGATTCTTGTTTCGTCTTCTTTGTTTTGCAGTCCCACGCACCGGTACATATCACCTACACGATATCGGGCAAAAGCCCCGCCTTTTAATACCGTCAAAACAACCTCATAATTCTGATTAGGAATTACTTCATTCATCAGATACGTATTTGGAACATAAGTCGGATCCTCCATATTCCGATACATCTCATCCTCTGGAATAAATTCATAAAAACATGCGTCAGGGAAAAAATACATGCCATCCCTTGTCCATGTCTCACATCCAATCAATCCGGGTTCAGTACCGGCAAAAATCTCCATAGGTCTGATTCCCCACAATTCTTCCAAATCATCCTTATAACAATCATTGTCCGTACCTGCCACCATAAATCCTTTCAATCGGAAAAGATCCCTTGGCTTCGGTAAACGATTTTCTTTTTTACATATTCTTTTTGAACGGATAATTCGATACAGCATTTTGGGCTTAAACTTAAAAATATCTTTTATTCGGAAGTTGTTACTTTCTCCTATAGCCGACCCAAGACTTTGACTGACTGCATATGCCACACTTCCAAGCCCAAAAAAATACTCCAAATCGTTTTTCATTGCCAATTTAAATCCGGCTTTATTTCTTTGACCAAATGACATATTTACCGCATCTTTTACATCCGGAAGAAACTGAATGTCAATTTCTTCCTTCAGTAACAATGGCAGAATTCCCGTGGCATAAGGAAGCGGAGCCAGTCCGTAGAGTATCTTATCCTTATTTTCCACCTTAAACTTCCCGTGAGCCTCACTGGTAGCCAGCAATAAACAGGCAATCACATTATCTCTGTATGCATCCAGCATACTTCGGGTGTAGGGCGCTATCTTTAATGGATGTTTGCCTCCCTCCCAAGTCGTCTGAATCCAGATTACAGGATTTCCCGGCAAGGACTGCGTCTGCTTTCTCAACAAAATATCTGCGTAATCATCATACGTAGTCAAAGGAACCTGTTTACGAAATTCATCTATCGTTTTGGGTTTTTTCCCTTTTAAAATACTGCTGCCCAGTTCACAATTCGCAAATAACTGTATCTGCTCTTCCATTAATCGATTCTGAATCTTCATATATTCGTCCATGGAAAGATTTAAAAAACCACAATATTTATTCCATATTTTATCGTACTGTTCCTTTTTAAGCATCTCCTTAAGAATCATAACCTTTTCCTCTCATCCGCGTAGTAAAACATCTTCTGACACTTTTTATGTTTGGCATTAAAAATGGAGTTTCCTGCTGATATTCTCGATAATTGATAAATGTTCGCGGAAAGACATACACATCCTGTAATATAACATAACATACATTGTATAAAATCATAAACGTTGCGTAAAAAAAAGTCTCTCTCTCTCTGGTTATCCCGTAAAGACACACAAAACATCCAGTAAACCAGAGAACACCCGGATGGCGGCACAACGCATACATTCCCTTAGTATAAGCCGTTCTTTGTCGGCTGACCTGAAGATAAGTCTCTTCCGCATCAAAACAAAAAAATAAAGTGTATATCAAAAGTCCTGTAAACAGAAGCATTAGACATACACAAATAAGAAAAATACTGCTGCTTATTTCAATATAGGATTTCTGCACATAAAGTTCATACACAAATGAACCGCAAACAAAAATACTGCCCACTCCAAAAAAATATCTTGCAATACTTTTCGGCTTTTTTATGCTATTTATATCATATATAAAATACAATACGAAGCCAACCGTTCCAATTAGCAATGATATATTCATAATACCGGCTCCCTATTCGATCATATTGTTATAATTCGTATATAAATTATATCATATCACTATCTCCTAGTCCATATACTGCAAAAAAATACCTTGCCGATAAATAATACAGGGTATTGCAGACCGGTGAAATCACCCATCTGCAATACCCTGTAATTTAAACTATTTTGTTTTTATTTTGTTCTTATGTCTATCTGGATTTTCTTCCTAAAAACTTACGATAAGAACCAAGTAAAATCACTGCCATTGAAAGTCCCAACAGAATAATGTACCAAATCATATGATTAGCAACATCTCCGGTTCTTGGCACTTTGCTGGCTTTCTTAGCCTTTTTAGCCTTTGCATCCGGTATACCATCTCCATCTGCATCAATATTCAGGTCTGGTATGCCATCTCCATCTGTATCAACGTTGATGTCCGGATCTCCGTCTCCGTCTGTATCAATATTTACGTCTGGATCTCCATCTCCGTCTGTATCAAGGTTGGTATCCGACGTACCATCATCATCCTTATCAATATTAGTCGGAGGTACTCCCGGTTTTGTAAATACTACTACAACTTTCGTATCCTTTGTAATGTTATCAAGAGTATAGCTGTTACCTGTGAGACCACTGATATCCTGTGCTACACCGTTTACATAAATATACGCTACCTCTACATCTGGATCTTCTGTTGTCCATGTGATCGTTCTGCTGTCGCCGTCATTTACAGTACCGCATTTTTGACATCTCCTAATTTACCACTAGCATCATAATCCTGCTTCTGAATAGTGACCTTATCTTTTTGGATATCAACTGTTAAACGTACCGTTTTAGTTCCAGGCAAAGCCAGGTTAAAGTTACTGTTAGCTACCATTGTACCATAAGCATTTGCTGAATAACCATTTTCACCAGAAGAATTAGCAGTAGCTAATCTTCTTACTTTCTGGATATTTCCAGTATGCTGATTACTAATATACAACATATATCCATTTACATAGCCCGCGGAGTCTATACCAGCATTGATGAAAAATCCATAGTTTGATAATGTATGAGCTCCAATCGCATTCGCATCGACATCAAAAGATACTGTACGACGTGAATCGCTGGCAGCCGGATAAATCATATAATCCATTAAAGCCTGTATACCATATCCCGCAAATACCATACTTGCCTTTCCATCTGCCGAATAAGAATAGATATGTTGGTCAAAGTTCTGACAACCATATTGAGAATTTTTTATGTTTTGATGAACTTGACTTAATTTCTGAGTTCCACCTGCATAGCTATTATCAGCCTGACGAAATGGCTGCTTTGCTTGCTGTTCTGTAGACAACTTCAAAGCATCATAGTTCGCTTGTGATCCATAATGATCATATACATACCAACCATCAAGGTTTGTCGTATCGATTGAAACCGCCGTATTTGTAATACGGAACGAGTCGGCCGGCATGCCCTGCGCAATTAGTTTCTGTGTTAACTCTTGCTTAAAATCCAAAAAAGTTCCCGGATAGTCACTTGGAACATTAACCGCGATATCCACTGGCGGCTTTGGATTGGCTCCAACGTCAATCGCTGCTTCTGCATCAAAAGACGGCGCCACGTACAATCCCCCTAAGATAACTGCCAAAGCCAGTATTATACTCAGAAACTTTTTCCCTACTGTTTTCAGCATATTATTTCTCCTCCTTCTCCTTTTTTATGCTTTCAACATGAAATAGGATATATTTTAACAGGAATTTTCGTTAATTTTATGTACTTTCTTCTATTTTTAACTATAAACTCCCATATTCGTATTTGGCATACCACTTTTTTCCCGTTTTTTCAACTGTTTACGCATATTTTTTGTGTAAATTCCACATATTTTCCCTGTTTTTTAAAAGTAGTGAAAAACAAGAAAAAATCCGCCGTCAGCAGATTTCTCTGCCGACGGCGGGTCTTCATTTTAAATCGTTTCGCTTTCACTATCCATCTGTGCTGTATCGTCTGCATACAGCTCAGCGATCTGATCCTCCAGATCCTTTTCTTGCTTTTTCATGTCATGATGTTTCCAGGCAAACACTACAATAACAAGAATCAACACAATCAGTGCCGGAAGATCCCACCAGCAAAAGCCTAATGTTGTATGTTCTAATATATATGACATATCCATTCCTCCTTCTTGTTATTATGCGTTTGTAGAACTTTCATTCCATTCATTTCGTTCGTCGAACTCTTTCTGCATAGCTTCCAGCTTCTCTTGTCTTTCCTCGTCGAAATCCTTCTCACGTTTCTTCTGATTATGAGTATGAACAATCAGCATCACGATCATAATCACTCCTACCAGAAGCGCCGGCAGATCCCAGAAGTGTAAGCCTAAACTATTGTGTACAAAATATGAAAAATTATACAACATATTGATTACCTCCTTCTCAAAATAACTAGATTAAATCTGTATCTTTACTCTGCCGATTCCTGCTGTTCTCTTTTGAGCTTCTCTGTCTCAAGTTCTTCTGCAAGTTCAGCAATTCTCTCCTGCCGTTTCTTCATGCTTCTTGTATATGCTGCATATATGATCATAGCTGCTAACATCAGTAAGAAGTGTAATATACAGCACTTGTGATCATCAAGATCTCGTTTTGCTAACGGTACGTCTTCTTCCACTACCGGAACAACTTCAACATCACCGTCTTCGTTCGCTCTAACCTCTGCTCCAACCGGTGTTCCATCTGCCGGCGCTGCTGGTGTGCCTCCGCCTGGTGTAGCCGGTGTGGTCGGTGTAGCTGGTGTGGTTGGTGTGGTCGGTGTGGTCGGTGTGGTCGGCGTCGGGATTGCTGTGTAAACTACAGTCACTACAACATCTCTTGCCGGCATACCTTCTGCTCCTGTTCTTACGAATGCGTAGTTCGGTGTGTATCCGTTAATGGTCGGTGATGTATAACCATATGACTCACCTTCCAGATACTGTGCTCTTACGCTTGGAGCCGCTGTTCTTCCGTCAGCGTATACATAGTTGATTGTCAGGTTGTAGATATCTTCCACATCTGTCGGATCTGTCGGATCTGTCGGATCAACTGGTTTGATCGGGTTATCCGGATCCTCCGGATCAGGAATCTCTGTGTCAGACTTCGCAATAGCCGTATTCACAATTGACTTACCTGCATCTTCTCTTGCCACCTTGTATTCACACTTCAGTGTTACTTTACCCTCTGGCTTTAATGTATTAATAGTTACTGTGTTGTCATCGTTCAGTTTCGCTCCGTTTACATCTGTAAATGTTACTTTACCGGATGCATCTGTTAACTGGTCTGTGACATTGATGTTTTCAATTGTTACATTACCTGTGTTTGCAACTACGATCTGATACTCAATTGTATCGCCAACCTTGTATTCCGCTTTCTGATCTACAATAGACTTATCAACTGTGTAGGTTGCATTAATCGGATCTGTCGGATCTTCTTTTTCGCCAGGGTCTACCGGTACTTCCGGTTCATTTGGATCCGGGCTGGTTCCTGTTGCAGTTGCTACATTGACAACTTTTCCTGCAAGAATATCTTTTTCGGTTACCTTGTACTCTGCTGTAAATTCCTTACTCTCTCCCGGTGCAAGACTCTTAATCGTCCACTCATCACCGGTAAGCTCATCTTTTACTGTGATATCAGTAATTGTAAGATTTCCAACATTCTTAGCTACAATCTTATATGTGATTGTCTCGCCTAATGCGTACTTACCATTTTCTTTTGGACTACTTGTTGTTGTCTTTGTAATATTAAGTTTACCATTCTTAGTCTCTGTTGTAACAGTCTCCGTAGCTTTCTGCTCAATAGTCTTTCCATTCGGATCTGTTCCTGTTACTGTTGCTGTGTTAACAACTTTTCCTGAAAGAATATCTTTTTCGGTTACTTTATAAGTAACGTTAAGTTCTTTCTTGTCACCCGGTTTCAGAGCTTCATATGTTTCTTCATCACCTGTCAGGCTATCCTTCACCTTAACATTTTTAAGTGTTACATTTCCGTTGTTAACAACTGTGATTGTGTAATTGATCGTATCGCCAAGTTTTACCTGCGCCGGTGTACCTTCAGCTGCCTCTTTACTTATGAACAGGCTCGGCGCCGGTGTAACTGTCGGATTTTCCTTCTCTCCAGGGTCTACCGGTACTTCCGGTTTCTCTGGATCCGGGCTGGTTCCTTTTGCGGTTGCTACATTGACAACTTCTCCCTTAAGGATATCTGCTTCGGTTACTGTATACTTAGCCTCAAACGTCTCACTCTTTCCTGGTTCAAGACTTCCTACTTTCCATGCAGCATCTCCTACATTTCCTGTAAGTTCATCTGTTACTGTGATGTCTGTGAGTGTAAGGTTTCCGTCATTGGTTACGGTTACTTTGTAAGTAATCTCTTCACCAAGGGCATATGCGCTTCCGTTTTTCGGATTGCTTGTTGTTGTCTTGATAACTGTCAGATGTCCGTTCTTGGTCTCTGTAGTAATCGTCTCTGTATCCGTTCCTGACACAGACTCGTTATTTGAATCAGTTCCTGTTGCTGTTGCTGTGTTCAGAACTTCACCCTTAAGAATGTCTGCTTCTGTTACTGTGTACACAAATGTAAATTCCTGATCTTTATCTGGCGCAAGACTATCGATATGTCCAATAATCTGTCCTTTATTCGTACTTAAACTATCTGTGACATCAATACCTGTTACAGTTAAGTTTCCTTCATTCTTAACAGTGATTGTGTAAGCAACTTTTTCACCGAGTACATAATTTGTTCCATTTGTAGTTGCTTTTGCTTTCTTTTCTACGGTTAATTTTGAAACTTTCTTCGGAACTTCTACTTCATCTGTACCAGTGTATTCTTGGTCTACATCACTAAACTTCACTGTTACATTGTTTGTAAACTTTCCATTTATAATGTCTTGTTCTGTGATTGTATATGTTGCTGTTGTTGTTACAGTATCTCCCGGCTTAACATTAGTAAATATAGAGTCACCTGTAATTGTTACGCCTTTCTGCTCTGTAATGATAATTGTCTTTTCTTCGTCGTAAATGTTTGTAACCTTAATTTCAAACTCTACTGTCTCTCCAACTTTGTATATTCCAGCTTTATGAGTCTTGGTCACTACCTTGTCATGATCAATCGACTCGTCAGTTACTGTTAACATTCCACCGACAAACGTAATTTTGTAGTTCTTTGTTGCATCTTTATTTTTACTTGTGGAAATCTTTACTTGTACAACCTGATTGGCAGAACTTCCTACATACGTCTGACCGCCTTTTGTAGTCGCTGTATAAGTTTCGTCCTCTGCCAATGTTCCTGCAGTAATAGTTGTACCTGATGCTGTTAATTCCGTACCGTTATATAACCGACTAGCATCATCTGCTTTAATAGTAATTTCTCTTTTCTTGATCGTAAGTTCCTGTCTTCCCGTCACATAACCTTTGTATGTTCCTTCTACACTTGCTCTTACTTGTATGCTTTCCTTACTATCTGCTACATCCGTTGCTGTAATAGTTGTCGGATCTGTTGTCCAGGTATTTCCATCTACACTGTACTCTACCTTCACGGGGTTTCTATTGTTATCAACTGCTGTTGCCACGCCTGCGTAATAGGTCGTTCCGTCATAGGTCTTTACTACAGGTTTTGTAGTCAGTGTTACATTCTCGCCAATATCAATCTTTTCGATTTTCAGTATTCCAGGCGTCTTCGTTGTCAACTCATAGTTGGCTGTCACTTTTGTACCATCAGCCGCCGTTACCGCGAAATCTTCCCCAAATGTTCCTGTATACTCTCCAACAGCGATTCCGCTAAGGTTGTATGTGATCGTTGCTGTCTGATTTGGTGCCACATTCTCGAATGTATAATCTGTTTTCTCATACGCTGTTCCTGTATATGGTTGTGCTTCTGTCCAACCTCCTCCAACTACAGCAACCTTTCTCTTCGTAATCTTAAGTGTCTGAGTTCCATTTACAAATCCTTCATATCCTTCTACACTTGCTCTTACTTGTATGCTTTCCTTACTATCTGCTACATCCGTTGCTGTAATAGTTCTCGGATCTGTTGTCCAGGTATTTCCATCTACACTGTACTCTACCTTCACAGGGTTGCCATTGTCATCAACTGCTGTTGCCTCGCCTGCAGTATAGGTTGTTCCATCATATTCTTTTTCTACATTTGCAGGTGTCAGTTTTACATGGCTCACAATATTATCCTTTACGATATTCAGTGTTCCAGGCGTCTTCTTTGTCAACTTATAGTTGGCTGTCACTTCGTTTTCACCAGCCATTACCTTAAAGTCACTCTCAAATGTTCCTGTATAAGTGCCGACTTTTGTTCCTTTCAGTTCATAACTGATCGTTGCTGTCTGATTCGGTGCCACATTCTCGAATTTATAATTTGTTGTCTGATACTCTTTTCCTGTATACGGCTGATATGCATCCCAACCATCTCCGGTTACTGTTACAAGACGCTCTGTAATTGTAAGTTTCTGTGTTGTTTCTGCATATCCGGCATATACTCCCGGTACACTTGCTCTTACCTTTATAGTCTTACTGTCTTTTACATTCGTTGCCGTAATAGTTGACGGATCTGTTGTCCACTGCTTTCCATCTACACTGTACTCTACTTTCACAGAGTGATTATTTGTATCACTTGCATTTGCAATTCCTGCTTTAGCTGGAGTTCCATCATATTCCTTTTCTATATCAGTAGGTTTCAGAGTGATATAATCCTTAGCCAGTGCAGTGCCTTCAATCTTCAGGTGTCCAGGATTCTCCTTCAACTCATAGTTGGCTGTCACATCTTCTCCACCAGCCATTACCTTGAAACCTTCAAACGTACCAGTGTATTCCCCAATCTCTGTTCCGTTTAAGGTATAGGTGATCGTTGCGTTCTGTCCTTCTACGATATCATTCTTGCCAAAACTATACTGACCATCTTTCGTATACACTTTTCCTGTATACGGCTGAGCTGCATCCCAACCCTTTCCGGTTACTGTTACAGAGCGTTTATTAATCTTGAGGTTTCCATCAACAGTTTGAACATCTTTTACTTCAACAGCCACTCCATTCGCTTTTAAAACTACGGAGTCTTTATCAATAGTGAACGGATACGGATTTTCTCTTGCATTTATACCTGTACCACCGGAAGTTATTGCCTCTACAGTATACTCAACATCATCAACTGTAACCTTTCCTCCGTTGGCTATCTTATAGTCCTCTCCGTCAATCGTAATCGTAGCTGTAAAGCCTGTTACTGACTGTTCTTTACCATTATAAGTTTTTTCATCACTATTTGCTTTAACCTTTAAGTCTGTCACTGCCGGACTCCAGATCGCCTCAAATGTCAAATGTCCTCTGGAACCTCTTTCAATTACAACATTTTTGCCATCATGTGTATTAGATTCGTCTGTTGTCTTTACAAGATTCCAGCCTTCAAATACATATCCTGTCTTCTCAGGATTTTTTATTGTAATTTCGTCTTCAACCGTATAAGTTGGTGGATTCGGATTTTTAGTACCTTCAGCTCCTTTCCATCCCGTGATACCTTCAAGTCCCAAATATGTAATCTTGTATTCTGCTAAGCTAAGTGTAAACTCAACAATATTCTGATCATTATCGCTTACAAGTTTTGCTGGTCTAAAGCGTTCATTGATAAGATATCCTTTTTTCTGCAACGCTTCTGCAATCTCTTGATCAGGATATACGTTAAAGTTTGCTGCCTCTGCATTAATAAAATCAGTTTTTTTCAATCTCATTACCGTTATACGTATATTGCACTTTATATTTCAAGTCTGTCGGTGCAGTATACACAAACGTGATTACATTCTCAGATGCAGCTGCTTTTAACTTCAGAGTCTTGCTTGGTGCATCTACTGCGTAAGTACTGTATTGGCCTTCTGTAAATGCTTTTGCTTTCTCTTTCACTGTCTTGCCAACAGATCCAGATACTGTTTTCGCATCTACAATATCCTCGAAGTTATCGCCATTTTTTACAACATAGTGAACGGTATAGATTGTATATTTGTTCTCTTTCCATTTTGCGTAAACGGTTATATCGTTTGTGATTGGTGCGTTAACGTCAAACTCTTCTGTAAAGCCTTCATCCATGTACCATCCTTCAAACTCATAACCTTCGCGTGTCGGAGTATAATTTTCTACACACTTCTGATACTCAACCGTTTCAGTTTTTACAATCTTTCCAGCACTATTATACTCAACATTAAATTTCGGTAACTTCCAATCTGCATATAATGACAGACCCTGTGGCATTTTGTAATCGCCTTCATACTTCTCTGTGTGTTCGGCATCAATATACCAGCCTTTAAATTCTGCACCTTCAATAGGAGCTTCTGGCTCTGCCAAATAAGATTTAATATCTGCACCCAATTTGACATCTGTTGATGATAAGTTCTCACCCTGATAGCCAAACAAATCTAATTTATACGGCTTTGCATTATAATAAAAATCAGCTTTTAAACCATTAGGAGTACTATTTCCAAACTTATATCTTGGGTCAAAGACTGCATCGCCTTTTTCATATCCCGGGAACTCATAAAAATCACTATCGTTATACAAATAATTGAACTTAACCGTTATCCGTTTATATAAGCCGTAGGTTCTTCCGCCGCGTGTGGTAGTTTCACTGCCTGCATAATTCTCCAACCAGTAAGCTAATACCTGCTCTTTATCAGTGCTGTACGTATGGGCATACACTTTTATTTCAGTACCTCCACTTGTTGGAGCCGGCATCGTATCAAATACGGCAATTTTATCCTTCTCTTGACCAGTTATTGACCAGGCATACTTATTCTTTGTCGGTGTATTCCACTCCTGATTCATCCGGTCGGTAATCGTTGCACCATACTTTGCTGTTAAGGTAAATTGTTTCCCATTAAACTTATTATTTGAAACAAGCGTATATACATTTCTCTTATAATATGCCTTAATAACTGTGCTTCCATCTGCTTTCACAGTGGCAGATGTTGCATGATCAAATGTAAAGTTCTTTCCATCAAGATCGGACGGAGTTGCACTAGAAGCCGTCTCTGTTACATCCGTTCCTACAAGTGCAGTTTTTACGCTACTTGATAAATAAGAATAATTATCGTCATCTGCATTTTCTATAAAATAAGAAACTGTATAATTCACATTCTTCGGAATCCATTTTGCATATACAGTTACATTATCTGTTAATACAACTTTTTCATCTGCTTTCTCTGTACATGCTGCATCTTTATACCAGCCGTCAAATGTATATCCCTGACGTGTCGGGGTTACGTCCCATGCAGTACCATTTGTATAACATGCATCTGTATGAGTATGCTCCTCTTTTCCACACGTGAGTACCCAATCCCCAGAAAATAGACCCGTGCTTTTGTAGGTATAACATTCCGACTGTTCCCATAGATAGTCCGGCTTTGCTGTATGGGTATGCTCTTCTTTTTCACATGTCAATACATCTTCCCCGGCAGTTTCCTTATACACATCAACTTCTTCTTCATACAAACCTTTTTTCGCTTTGATGTAGGAGCCGCCCTGTGTATCATAAGTTACAGCATATTCATTTCTTCTATATTCTACTGTAACTACTGTACTGCCATCGGCTTTGATTTCCTGCTGTTCAATTGGCTCTGCTGTAAAGCCTTCTTTAACTAACGGTTCAACTTCTGTAAGTTCTCCAACTTTTCCCGTGATGTTTTCTCTTTCTGTTTTAACATCACCATCTGGTGTTAAGCCAGGGAATTTATCAATAACCTTATATGGTACTGTATTAGCAACAAACGTTAACTGAACCTCACTTCTTTCTATTCCAGCCGGTAAAGTTGCTGATACAACATTTCCATTTACAGTATATATATCTGAAGGCTCTGCCGTCATTGTATATCCTTCAGGAAGTTCTACTTCATAAGAGAAAGAATAAGCGCTATCTTCTCCTTCAGTAACCATTACTGTTTCTGTTGTCTTTGCTAATGTTCCGTCTTCATAGACAAAACGGATTGTAACAGGTATCTGTCCTTCCGGAACAATCTCTACATCATCAAATGTTCCGACATAGATAGAAAAGAAACTGATTTCTGATTTTCTAACAGCCTTCCAACCATCTGCCACTGCATAAGTGATCTGACAGGTTGCTTCATGCTGTTCATCGAAATCACTCATGGATACTGCCTGTGCAGCTGAAGATACTACGATACCTTCTTTCTTATATGTAAGAGCAGATAAATCATACTTTCCTTTTACGAAATCTTTCTTGGTAAGTTTGATCTCTTTCTCATCAACAAAGTTACCTATGTTTGTCTCTAATACATGATTGATGTGAAGCGTATAATCTTCTGTTACTGCATCTTTCTCTTCAGACTTCACCGGCGCTTCCTTATACATAATCGTGAGTTCTTTATTCTCCTTGATTACCATTTTATAGGAAGTAACATTTCCGCTTACATTTGTCGGAGCGATTTCAGCACCATTCTGATCTTTTACGCTGTCAACTAAATAGTTTCCTTTGATTTCTATCTCAAAATAGAGAGTAGTTCCTTCTGGTACCTCTTCCACATACTTTCCATTTGTGTATGTAACGTCCTTCTTGTCGGAACCTTCTGTCCATACACGAAGTGTGCCGCCTTCTACTGCCGGTCTGTGGAATACTGCCTGGTAGACATTCTCTTTATTCTCAGACGGAACAACATCCACCTTCTGACCAAGAGATACCTCTCCTGCTTTCTCTTTCGGTGTCTCCGGCGCTGCTTCTTCTGAAGCCTCTTCCTTCTTCGGAATCACAATCTCCTGCTTCTCTTCCACAGGTTCTTGTTGCAGCTGTTCATCCTCTCCCCCTGCTTCATCCTCTCCCCCTGCTTCATCTGCGACAGCCTGTGCACTTTCCTGTGTTACTTGAGTCTCTTCTCCGTCGGTTGCCGCAAGGAAACCGTCAGCATGTGCCAGGCATGTTCCTGATACCATTGCTACTGCAAGTATTAAAGCCAGCCATCGCTTCACATTCTTTTTCATGTTTGCCCTCTCCTTTCATAGACTTTCGTCAAATTTCTTTTTCTGACTACTATTCAATTCTATTTCATTGTTTATTAACCAAGAAAGATGCCCTATAAAAAGGCATAGAAATCCTTCTCATATAATATAAGTGTGCCTGACGCACAAAAAAGGTTCACTTTTTTACAATTTTTTTAAAAAATAGTATATATGACCTGCACGTATAACTATTCTTTGAAAAAACAGTGTTTTTCTTTGTTTCATATGTTATAATTAAGAATAGTTTATTGCATACATGAGGAGGAAACTGATCATGAAAAAATTTGATATCTTTAAAACAATACAGTTAATTATTTTTGTTTTGCTGACAGGTATTGCCCTGTACATCATATTTACAGATCACGAGCTTTACCGGCTCATTGCCTCAAATCCGCATATCCGGGTGCTGTGTATCTTATTATGGGCAGCGTGCGGCATCTCTTTCCTCTTTATTTTCCTTGACTTTACTTTATATTCTACGCTCAAGAAAGATTACAAGGAACTGGACTATGCGGTATCCTCCGACCCGGTTGCAGGAATCGCCAACCGCTTCAGCTGTGATGCTGTGATTGAGAAATATCTGGACAAACCGCTTCCTTCAGACCTCGGAAGCGTTATGTTTGAACTGTCCAACATTTATGATATTAATAAAACATACGGACATCTTGAAGGAAATAACCTGATTCGCGAATTTTCAGGTATTCTTCAGCGCGCTTCTACAGGCTATGCTTTCGTAGGGCGCAATGGAGGAAATAAATTTCTTGCTATTATAGAGAAATGTGATCAGGAGAAACTTAATGATTTCTTAAAACGTGTAGACGATCGTGTGGAAATACATAATCAGAATGCAGAACAGCCTCCGATTTTCATCAAATACGGGATTGCATTTAACGAAGGCCCTGATATTAACTCTGTAACTCAATTGATCGCTCTCTCTAACGAACGTATTTCTTAAAAAGGGGAGAATTGTGCCATGGAAGCTCTCGATTATAAGCATATCGCCAATCTGGTGTCCCGCGCCCAGTCTGGTGACAGCAACGCTTTCGCAGAATTGTACGCCGCCACCTATCAGAGACAGTATCTTTACGCCTACCGCTATCTGAAAGACGAATTTCTGGCTCAGGACGCACTTCAGGAAACCTATATTCTGGCGCTTAAAAACTTAATAAAACTAAAAGATCCCACTCTGGTCATCTCATGGCTGAACCAGATTAATTTCCGTGTGTGCTACAACCTTCACAAAAAGCAGCAGAGTTATAATCATGAGATGAATATAGATGAGAATGTACTTCTGAACGTGGATGCAGATACGGAAGGTACTGAATTTGGCTCTTCGACAGAAGACGCCGTAATTAAGATAGCTTCTAACGAATATCTGATGAACCAGATTCTGAAGCTTCCTTTTACAGAATCTCAGGTCATTATCATGAAATACTATCAGGACTTGAAACTCAATGAAATTGCACAGCTTATGGACATCAGCCGAAGTTCTGTGAAGCGGTATCTTGCTTCCGGGCGTGAACATCTGGCAAAAGTTTTACAGCAGGATTAGGAGGTGCATTTTACTATGACTTTTTTTAAAAAATCAAAAGAACCAAAACCGGAGCTTGACCTTGATCAGGCATGTAAGATTCTTGAACAGGTATTTGAAACCAATAATATAGAACCGAACTCCATTCCTCTGGAAGTATTAACCGCTTACAGCAATTACCGGAAGGAACGTTTTTCCCTGCAAAGACTGATCCTTGTGATCATCCTTGTATTATTTCTCATGCTTCCCTTCCTGTTCATTCCGTCAAACTTTGATATTGCGCTTAACGGAGAGGATTCTGTGACGAATCCAACCTACACCCTGAGGGTAACCTCTCCGATGTTGGTGGAACGTGTGAATGCTTCGATTGACGGACACAATGTTCCTGTATATGAGACAGATTCCCGTATTTACTCTATCGAACCTACAATGAATGGACGAATGGAAGTCACTGTAACTTTGATGAACCGTCAGCAGTCTACAAGGTACGTGGATGTAAAGAATGTAGACTTAGAAGCGCCGGTTGTTGTTTCCAATGACATAGATGAAGAAAATATTTATCTATATGTATCTGACGCAGGAACCGGAGTTGATTACGAACATGTTGCGGGCATTGATGCAAACGGTCGAGTCGTGAAACCATTATCCTATGATGAGGAAAGTGGCTGCATCGTATTTTCATACCCGGAAAACTCGTTGAACGTTTATATTTCAGACTTTGCAGAAAACAAGCTGCAGCTTGTTCTTAGTTTAAAATAAGAAGTAATAATATAATGATAAAGGAGGCTGTAAAAATGTATAAAAACACGCGCATTTGCTGTGCATTGTTTATGTTATTCTTTGCAGTCTCTTTTTTGTCCGGCTGTAAGAGTGAAGCAGGCGGGAAAAATCATAGTGATGAACAGCGCGTAACAGCTACGGAATATCTTGTTCCTTCTGCTTCCGGCACCGTAGCTTATGAGGGAAACGGCATTATCATAGATGCGTCCAACACTTCCGAGGGGTACGTAATGGTGAAATACACCGGCTCTGCCGACAAGGTAAAGCTGCAGATTACTGTGCCGGATTCTACCGTGTACAGCTACAATTTAAGGCCCGGAGATTTTGAGACATTTCCCCTTTCTGCCGGAGACGGAAACTATCAGATCGCAGTACTGGAACATGCCTGTGACGACCTGTACGCCATTGCATTTTCACAAGATATCGAAGTGACGATAAGCGATGAATTCAAACCTTTTCTATATCCGAATCAATATGTCTGGTATACTCCGGACAGCGAAGCGGTTGCCTTTGGCGCGGAGATTTCTGACAAATCTTCCAATGACTTAGACTATGTAGAACAGGTATATCGTTATGTCATCGAAAATATTACATACGATGATGCGCTTGCAGCTAATGTTCAGGCAGACTATCTCCCTGTCATTGACAATACACTGAAAGAGGGAAAGGGAATCTGCTTTGATTATGCTTCCCTCATGGCCGCCATGTTCCGTTCCCAGAATATCCCTACCAAGCTGGTGGTCGGATATTCCGGTGATGCTTATCATGCGTGGATCAGTGTATATCTCAAGGAAACCGGTTGGGTGAACGATATCATCAAATTTGATGGCAAGAGCTGGGCTTTGATGGATCCCACACTTGCTGCGAACAACAGTAACTCGTCTGTCAAAGAGTATATCGGCGACGGAAGCAACTATACAGTAAAATATTCTTACTAACAGGAGGACAATTATGAGACCTTTTTCCAATATGGAATTATCTTCTTTCTGCGGACAGATGGCTCTGATCCTGAAATCAGGCATTTCTTCCACGGAAGGGCTTACGATTATGCTGGAGGACGCGGCTCCCGGAGATGAAAGAACGGTACTGGAGGATTTAAGCTCCAATATGCAGGAAACCGGCAGTCTCTTCCTTGCTTTGGAACACGCCGGAATGTTTCCGTCTTATATGCTTCACATGGTGGAGATCGGCGAAGAGACCGGAACTCTGGACGAAGTCATGGAGTCTCTGCAAAATCATTATGAGCGTGAAGAAGCCATTAGCAGAAGTATCCGCAATTCCATCACATATCCTATGATCATGACCGGAATGATGGCGGTTGTCGTTATCGTTCTGCTTGTAAAGGTTATGCCGATCTTCAATCAGGTATTTATCCAGTTGGGAACGGAAATGACTGGTTTTTCACGGGTGCTGATGAATGTCGGAACAACGATCGGCCGCTATTCCGTTGTATTTGTAGTGATCCTTCTGCTGATCGCAGCCTTTGCTCTTTATGGCACCCGCACTGCTTCCGGCAGAAATATACTTCGCGCACTTGGCGGTAAATTCCGCTTTACAAGAACGATTCGTGATGAATTATCTACCTGCCGTTTTGCAAGCGGCATGGCGCTGGCGCTTCGAAGCGGGCTGAATCCGGAACGGAGCATGGAGCTTGTTGCTTCTCTAAATGATGATCCTTTGTTTCAGAAGAAGCTTGAATTATGCGAAAAGGAGCTGTCGGAAGGAAAGGATCTGACAGATGCTTTCCTAACGGCAGGTATTTTCGGCGGTGTGTATGCGCGCATGGCCTCCATCGGCTCTAAAGTCGGTTCCATGGATCAGGTCATGGAGCAGATCGCAGAGCTTTACCAGGAGGACATTGATACAAGAATGAATAATCTTCTGGCGGTTCTGGAACCAACACTGGTCGTTATGTTGTCATTGATCGTCGGCGTAATTCTTCTTTCGGTTATGTTGCCGCTTATGGGAATTATGTCCAATATTTAAAAGAAAGGATTTGAGGATATGAATCGTTTTGGATATGGAAGACAATCGCATCGGACGTCAAGGTTTGTCCTCTCCGTCTGCGTATTTCTGTTCATTTTCTTCCTGTTTATTCAAGGGATCTCTTCTCTTTCAACAGGCACGAAGAAGCGGCAGAAGGAAAGTCTTGAGAATGCACTCATGCGGAATATTACTTATTGCTATTCCGTGGAAGGTAAGTATCCAGAGAGCCTTGATTATCTGAAAGAGCATTATGGGCTGACTTATAACGAAGATCTCTTCTTTGTGGATTATCGCGTATCCGGCTCCAACATCCTTCCGGATGTTACGATCATAGAAAGGAAGACGAAATAATGAAATTTCGAACAAAGCAAAAGCATATGATTGATTTTATCTTTCCGATCTCTTTGTTTTTCATATTTGCTCTCTGTGCTTTGACGGTGCTTCTTTTCGCAGCGCGGATATACCGTTCCACCACAGAAAATTCTTCCTTGAATTACAGCGCAAGAAGCGGATTATCTTACATCAGTGAGAAAATCCATCAAAATGATGCAGACGGGAATATTCTTGTCGGAGAGCTTTGCGGGGAAACTGCCCTGATCATGGAGCAGACGTACAAAGATTCCGTATATTATACTTATATTTATTCTTACGAAGGAGCTTTACGTGAGCTTTATATAAAGGCAGACGGATCAGCAGATCTTTCCGCCGGAACAAGGATTCTGGATGTGGAGGATTTCTCTATAGAGCAGATAGACGACCATCTGTTTAAATTTTCCTGCACCACAGAGGGCGGACAGACAGATTCTATTCTTGTTGCCACAAAAAGCAGTTAATAGAAAGGAAATAGTTTCTTATGATGCAAAAAAATAGACCGCGGTCTTCCAGCTTATTTTTAATGGAACTAATACTTGCAATTTTATTTTTCTCAATTGCAAGCACTGTCTGCGTGCAGGTTTTTGTACAGTCACACCTGCTAAGCCGCAAATCCAGTGCTTTGAATCATGCCGTGACTCTATGTACAAGTGAGGCGGAAACCATCAGCGCTTCAGCGCTTCAGACAGAAGAGGGCGAAACAATTACATATTATGACGCAGATTTTTCTGTCTGCGATGAAAAGGACAGCGCCTATATTCTTACGGTTGATACAAAGAACGAAGACTCCTTTCTGAATACTCACATTGCAATGACAGATACCGCAGGCGAGCTCATTTATGAGTTGAACACTACACACTACATACCAAGGAGGATCAGCAATGAAGAAAGATAAACCACAATCTTCTTTTGTAAATATCGGCTCCTCTTCCCTGCTGATCATATTTCTTATCCTGAGTCTTGTTACCTTTGCCGTACTGTCTTTGTCCGGTGCAAAAAGCGACTATACATTCAGCGAAAAGCTTGCTTCCCATAAGACAGAGTATTACAAGGCTTCCAACAAGGCAGAGAAGATTCTTAAAGAAATTGATGAAACCCTTGCTGCATGTGCCGGAACCGATTCTGCTTCCTATTTTGCGGCTGTAGAACAGGCTTTGAACGAAAAAGAGATCAAAGGAATCTCTCTTAGCTTTGAATCCGGCTGCATTTCTTATGCTGTTCCGATGTCCGATGATCAGGAATTGCATGTGAAGTTAGAGGTCACAGACCCTGCACAGTCGGACACTTACTATATCATAAAAGCATGGCAGGTTGTTTCCGCGGCAGCATGGGACGGCGACCAGTCTATCAAACTTATACCAATGGGGGAATAGAAGATGTATTTAAAGGAAATTTTAGAACAGGCAATTGAACAGGAGGCTTCTGACGTATTTCTCGTTGCCGGACTTCCGGTCTCCTTCCGAAAACAAGGAGTCATTACCCGTTTAAACGATACAAAATTACTTCCAAACGACACAGAAGCACTATTGACAGAGATTTATTCTCAGGCAGGTAACCGCGATCTGGCGCCGCTGCATCAGATAGGCGATGATGATTTCTCATTTGCCATTCCGGGGCTCTCCAGATTCCGTGTCAGCGCCTATAAGCAAAGAGGCGCTTTATCAGCAGTGATCCGAATCATTACCTTCCATCTGCCGGACACGAAAGAGCTTGGTATTCCTGAACATGTCATTCATCTGGGCGACAGCGGAAAAGGTATGGTTCTTGTAACCGGCTCTGCCGGAAGCGGAAAATCTACTACCCTTGCCTGTATTATTGATGAAATTAACAAAACCCAGCAAAAACATATTATTACGCTGGAAGATCCTCTGGAATTCCTGCATCGCCATGACCAAAGCATTGTAAGCCAGCGTGAAATTAATGTCGATACACAGAATTACGTAACCGCACTTCGCGCCGCCCTCCGCCAGAGTCCGGATGTCATCCTTCTCGGGGAAATGCGCGACTACGAGACCATTAATGTAGCAATGACCGCAGCAGAGACCGGACACCTTCTTTTGTCCACTCTGCACACCATCGGAGCTGCCAACACGATCGACCGAATCATCGATGTCTTTCCGGCTAATCAGCAGCGTCAGATTGCCGTTCAGCTTTCGATGGTATTGAATGCAGTTGTTTCCCAGCAGCTCGTACCGACCGTAGACGGAAAAGTGGTACCCGCTCTCGAAATCATGACCGTAACTCCTGCCATCCGCAATATGATCCGCGACGGCAAAGTTCATCAGATCGACGGTCTGATCTATTCTTCCACAAAAGAAGATATGATTTCCATGGACAGCAGCCTTTTGAAGCTGTTCAAAGACGGCAGAATCACCAAAGATACCGCATTAAAATACGCAACAAATCCAGAAATGCTGATCCGGAAACTTTAATTGGGGACGGGGGTTTTTCAAAAAAACCTCGTCCCCAATTGAAATTATTTTACTTTCTCTATATAGAATTTTCCTGCGTGGAGCAGGAGTTCTCCCTTGATCTGCCTTTCTCCTACCACTCCGAAGGTTCGGGAATCCACGGAGCCTTCGCGGTTATCCCCCATAATGAATACTTGTCCTTCTTTTAATGTCAGGGGATACTTTATGCTTCCGCTCTGTTCATTTGTATAGCCTTGAATATAATCTTCTTCTAATAGTTCTCCATTTATATATACATTTCCGTCATGAAGGTCGATCGTATCTCCGCCCGTGGCAATGACGCGTTTCACATAATATTCGCCGGAAGGTATTTTTACGGAAACCACGTCTCCCGGTTGATATTCTGAATGTAATCTCACATACAGTACCAGTTCGTTATTTTGCAAAGTTGGCATCATGGACTGTCCTTTCACAATGGAAAATCCGATTACAAAACGAAAGATAAGAAAAACGATCACAAGAAGTAAAATGAATTTCTCTCCGTCTTTCAGCCACCCATATTTCAACCCATCATATTTTCTAAATCTTCTGTCTTTCTTCAATTATGTCACCTTCTATATTGCTCCCTTTTGTGTATCTGCACACATTATTCAAGGATGGGGAAATCTTAATTTTCCCCATCCTTGAATAATGCCGTTGAAAAATATCTCTCTGCGGTATCCGGAATCAGTGTAACCACTGTCTTTCCTTTTCCCAGCTTCTTTGCCAGCCTTTTCGCCGCCGCTACATTTGTGCCGCTTGAAATTCCGCACATCATGCCTTCTAATCTTGCAAGATCTCTGGCTGTCTTCATCCGTCATATGATTCAGGCGGATCAGCGGAGATTTCCTACTGCTTCTAATATATCCTTATAAATCATGTCTGCACTTACTCCTTTTAAAAATAATATTAACTATATTCATTCTATCATAATATAAGCCTATGTTGCATATGAAAATAAAGTTCTTCTCTTCTTTAACATAATTCCTTGTTTAACACATACCGTTTTAATAAACGTGACAATTCGGCAATATCGATCGGTTTTGCAATATGTGCATTCATACCGCACTCCAGACAACGGTGTACATCATCGGAAAATGCATCTGCACTCATAGCAATGATCGGAATCAACATCGCATCCGGATGATCCAGTCCACGAATTGCTTTCGTAGCCTCATAACCTGTCATATGCGGCATTCTGATATCCATAAGAATTGCATCGTAATATCCCTCTGGAGATTCCCGGAACTTATCAAGACAAATCTTACCATCTTCTGCCCACTCCAGCTCTACACCCAGATCAGATAATAATTCATTTGCAACTTCCCAATTCAGTTCATTATCTTCCGCAAGAAGAATCCGAAGTCCGGACAGATCCATCTGCTGCTCCTCTTCTTCCACCAATTCACCGTTCATATATTGCCGCAGAGAATGGAACAGTGTGGATTTGAATAACGGTTTTGCAATAAAGCCATTGATACCTGCCTCACGAGCTTCTGCCTCAAAATCACTCCAATCATATGCAGAGATCAGAAGAATCGGTATCTCCTCTCCCAAACTGCGGCGAATCTCTCTTGCAACCTGAATACCATTTATGTCAGGCAATTTCCAATCCAGCAAAATGATCTGATAGTCCTCATGCTTTCTATGATGCTCAATTACCATGTCGATCGCCTGTTCTCCGCTAAGCGTCCATTCTGCCTCTATTCCAATAGAGCTTAATGTATTCACAGCTGTTTTACACAACATTTCATCATCATCCACAATCAGCATATTCCATGAAGGGAGAACCATATCCATTTCCACGGTATCCGCTTTTTCAACATCAAACACCACATCAACTTCTGTTCCTTTATTAAGCTCACTATGTATATCGATCGTTCCTTCCATCGCGTCTACAATATACTTTGTGATCGCCATTCCAAGACCGGTACCTTCTGTTTTCTGTATTCTCTTCCCGTCTGCACGGCTGTAAGATTCAAATATTTTACCAAGGAACTCCTGTGACATTCCGATTCCGGTGTCCTTAACACTGATATAGATCCGGACATAATCTTCTCCCTTCGGAGATTCCTTCTCAACCAATGATAAGCATATAGAGCCATCCTCCGGTGTATACTTTGTCGCATTAGACAGGAGATTCAGCAGCACCTGATTTAAACGTACGCCATCGCACCAGATATCTTCTACAAAAATATTATCAACATGTATATCAAAGTTCTGCTTCTTGGTATTTACCTGCGGCTGCATGATACTGACGATTTCTTCCATGGTTCTCCTCAGAGAAACTATTTCTGTTGTTAATGTCAATTTACCGCTTTCAATTTTGGACATATCCAGAACGTCATTGATCAGCCCAAGAAGATGCTTGCTTGACAGCATAATCTTTTTCAGACAATTCTGTACCTGTTCTCTGTCATCCGCGTGAGTCATTGCGATCGCAGTCATTCCCACAATTGCATTCATCGGTGTACGGATATCATGGCTCATGTTAGCCAAAAATTCACTCTTGGCTTTACTTGACTCAAAAGCCAGCTTCTGTGACTCCTCCAGTTCATGAAGCTGTTGACGTGTCATAGAAAAATATCGCACAAAGATCCATGTCAACAGCAGCAATATGGCTAAACAGGACAATAATGTTATGAAAAACCGTTGATTACCAAGGTATTCAATTGTAACATCTATCACACCATATGGCATAACTGCCACAAGATACCATTCCGAGCAAGGCAGTGGTATACCGCAGATCTGTGTTTCTTCACCATCTATCTGCAATGTCGTCGTACACTCTTGGTTCTGCTGCAGTGCATCGCTAAATTCACGAACGGCATCCTCTTCAGAAGAATCCTCCTTACCGGATGCAATGCTTGTCTGGATCTGTTTAAAGAAGTCTAACAACTCGGTATTCTGATTCTGTATGACGAAGCTTCCGTCTGTGCGTAAAATATGATAATAAGTCAACTCATATTCGTCCTGGGAAAATAGAAAATCTGTAATATATTCCAGTGGCACTCCTACGACCAGACCTGTGGACAACTCTCCATTTTCCATAGGATATGAAGCATCAACGCCAAATAACAGTACTTCTTTTCCTTCTGAATCCATACCAACGGCAACCCTGTTCTCTCCCTGCACCAATGCCTCTACAAACGGCCCGGGATTCAAAGGCGCGATCTCCGCTCCATAATGAGTCTCGAATTCTCCTTCTGTTGAGCAAAACGCCAGATAACTAAAATCTCTGACCTGCGCCCTGTAATTAAGCTCTTCATATAAATTCTCATCTTCCGGCGACACAACAGATACAATGCCTTCCAGCTGACTGAAGCGCAGATTAATTACAGTCTCAAAGTGCTTCGCCATCTGCCGGTTCATTCCGGACATGTAGATCTCTCCCACGTCATAAACAGCTTTTTCACTTTTCCGGTTCATATAGATCCCCAGTATCATGAAAGTGGTGATACTAAAGAGGAGCAGTCCCACAAAGCTCCTCTTTAAAAACCGTATTGTAGGATCTTTTCTTTTGTTCTCCTGCATAGAAATTATTCCTCCCTGCCTCTCTTATATTCTTCAATAGAATGAATCACACAGTAATAATCTTCCGATAACTGTGGCGTCAGAGCGACCGCTTTCTCGTAATCCCCTTTTTTCAATGCCTGCGTCACCTGATTACTGCTTTCATACAATCTTGTAAATGAAAGGTTCTGACAGATTCCTTTCATTGTATGAACACCCCGAAGCGCTTCTTCATAATCTTTCTTCTCCATGGACTCCTCAAACAACTGAAAACTTTTATCCGCCAGAAATTTAAAAACAAATTTCTCCACAAGCTGCTCCCGGCGAAGTCTGCCTAATACCTCATCAAAATCACCACCAAAGCTGGTATAACACTCTCTCAGTTCCATATTAGTTTTCCTCCTTATTTTCATTTAAAAAGCAAACCGTTACCTGATTCTTCTTGCTTTTGGACTGATACATCATTTTATCTGCAATTTTAAAAATTTCCTTTACCTGTCCCCTTCCATATGCTCCGCCTACACTGATCGATATCTGTATCTCTGGATGATCTTCCAGAACAAGAGTGTTAACGTGATTCCTTATGATCTCCAGCTTCCTTTCAAATACGCTTGACGGCATGTCATAAAATATAACCGCGAATTCATCTCCGCCATAACGGACTACTGCGTCAGTACCTCGCACACATGATACGATCTTCTTTGCAATTTTTTGCAGCACAATATCTCCCACACTGTGTCCGTAATTATCATTAATAGATTTAAAATTATCTACATCTATCATGGCGATTCCCTGAACATTTTCTGCATTTTGAATATAATCATCATAATAACGACGGTTATAGATGCCGGTTAATGAATCTGTATACAACAGCTCCCATGTTTTCTCGCGCTGAGACTGAAAATTGTATTTTTTATTAGAGAACATCATATTATAATCTATTCTTTCTTCCATTCTCCGGCCATCGTTTTTATTCTCTTCTGCGGAAGACGTTCCCTCTCTTCTGCTTCGCATCACATCTGCAACTTCCATCAAACATTGTAAAAGAAGCGGATTAAAAGAACCGCATTTTCCATTCATAATCATCTCTAATGCCTGGTCATCCGAATAAGCCTTCTTATAACATCGCTCACTGGTCAAAGCATCATATACATCAGCGATGGCCACCACCTGAGCAGCAATCGGAATCTCATCCCCTTTGAGTCCATCCGGATATCCCTGTCCATCATATCTCTCATGATGCCATCTGCAGATTTCAAACGACATTTTTACAATCGGCGCTGACTGATAGCTCTCCGGTAAGGCTAATATCATATCTCCACCAATTGCCGCGTGAGTTTTTATAGTTTCAAATTCCTCTTCTGTCAGCCGCCCCGGTTTATTCAATATTTCTTCAGAGATCGCAATTTTCCCTATGTCGTGCAGAGAAGAAGCCACACTGATTAAAGCAATATCTGATTGGGACAATTGATATTTGTCCGTATGCAGAACAAGCTGTTTTAACAACAACTTTGTGAGCATATTTACATGCAGTACATGAGCGCCACTTTCTCCATTACGGAACTCCACAATATGAGACAGGATAGCGATCATCAGCTTGTTGTTCCTCTCATTCTCAAGGAACTGCTCCGCAACCATATCTTCAAGATGTCTCTGGCGTACATATAAACACATCGTATTCAAGATCCGGCGCTGGATAATTGCAGAATCGAAAGGGCGGCTGATATAATCAAATGCTCCAAGATCATAAGCCCGCTTAATATTTTCAGGCGAATCATCGGCAGAAATCATCATAACTGCAAATGACTCATTCCACTGGTTCTTATTGATATAAGCAAGTGTTTCAAAACCGTCCATCTCCGGCATCATAATGTCCAAAAGCATCAGCGAAATCTCTTCCCTTCGCTCCGTAAGAATCTCAATTGCACGGCGCCCATTCTCGGCCTCAATAATATCATATTGATCCTCCAGGATATCGGTGAGAATCTCACGATTCATCTCGGAATCATCAACAATTAGAATTTTTTGTTTTTCCATAATATTCATCCTCTTACCGTCTTCTGTGTATACTTAATTATAACAAAAACCTTTTTTTTTGCAATTGGGGACGGGGTTTTTTGAAAAAAACTCCGTCCCCAATTGCAAATACGCGTTCCTCTGCATGATTCATTTTTCTACAATCCATGATATAATCCTCTAAAAGGAGGATTACATACCATGAAACCAGATGTTGAGGAATTACGCAAAAAATACATCGAAAATCCCCCAGAAGGAATGACATCTAAGGACTTTCGCCGTCTGAGCGAAGATGAGCTTCTGGATATGGATTATTTCCACGCCCGCCCTTGTGCGGGCTATTTTCATTCAGGAATTCGACGAAAGTCGAACTTTCCTATAAAATAAAAAAGCTCCCGTCCTGAATAGGACGAGAGCATTACTCACGTTTATGAACCACCTAAACATACCATCATATGTCTTCCCTGTAACGGGGGAATGCCGACAGGACTTACTTGGATGTTCCTGTGCTTAACACTTGTTATGCACCGGTTTCTTTTCAGCGGCTGCAACTCTGGAGTGATATTCAGACATCTGTTTTTTACCTTTTCTATTATAGTAAAAGAACCGTTCTTTCGTCAAGGGGTATTTTACTTCTTTCGCCTGCGCGGATTCTGCCCTGCTCTGTTCTGCTGGCTCGATCTTCTCCGGTGTCTTCTGCGACGTCTCTCCAGTCTTCTTCGATACTGTCTGATCTTCGCGATAAATAACAGTATTAAGACCAAAAATAAAACTGCCAGTCCCACAACGATCAGCCTCTGTTGAAGATTTTTCCCATCCGATGCATCTGCTTTCTTTGTCTTCTTTTCTTGCTTCTTAATCTCAGCTCTATGCTCCTTGAGATATTTCTCACTGAGTTTTGCTCTGGCACTTCCAACAAGATTTCCTTCATAGGTATAAGTAAGCACTGCTTCTCCGGTATGTCCCTCATCAACCGTCATTTCCATCTTAAGATCTGAAAACTTCACACCCTTCGGAACAACTACATATCCACTGTGTTCTCCGCTCTCGTCTTCCAGAATATCTCCTACATCTTCCGAAGTCTCCTGCCCATTCACGTCAATCCGTTCAAAATTATCGAACGCATAATTAAAAAGATTGGTAGTATCCGGGTAATTATTTCCCCCATGTGTTCGAAGCACGACACAGACAAGCTTCATGCTTCCATTATCTGCCATGGTAATAAGTGTCGCCAGTGCATCCGATGTATAGCCGGTCTTTCCGCCTACCGCATACTCATAATATTTCGAACTTGAAGGCTGCAGCATCTTATGCTTTTGTTGAAATACATGCTGCTGACATGTACCTGATGACGGGATCTCATACTGCAATGTCTGTACAATCTTGAAAAACTCCGGATGCTTAAAAAGCTCCTTCCCGATCAATGCCATATCCCTTGCACTGGTGTAATGGTTTTCATCGTGAAGTCCGTTTGCATTTACAAAATTGGAATTGGTTCCGCCAAGCTCTTTACAACGGGCATTCATCTGGTCAATAAACCATTGATAATCGTGACCGGCGTTTGTTCCCACATTTTCCGCCACAGCATAAGCCGCCTCATTTGCCGATGCCAGAAGCGTTGCATACAATGCCTGTTCCAGCGTGATCTCGTCATTTTCCTTCATTCCGATACTGGAGTCTCCTGGCTGAAGGAATGAGACACAGTCATGCGTAAATGTCACTTTATCATCCATCTTGCCGTTTTCCAGCGCCACCAGCGCCGTCAGCACTTTCGTGATGCTTGCCGGATAATGCTGATCATCAATATTTTTCCCGTATAAGATGGCACCGGTTCCTGCCTCCATAATGATTGCCGCTTCTCCGTAAGTTCCCGGCCCCTGTGGCCACCCTTTGATCTCATTCGTTGCCACCGGCATATCATAATATTTCTTTAACTGTGCCGCCTTAAATGCCTGCGCTTCTTCTTCCGTTGCTTCAGCCGGTGGCTGCTCCTCCGGCGTTATCTGCGGGACCGCATAAGCTGTCATGCTCATCCCCATACATAGCAGCATGATCAACAACGCCGCTATCAACCGTTTCCTCATCTTCTTTCCCTCAATCCTTATTTCTATCATTATTCACGAAGCAGCTCTTCTACTTCCTCTTTGGACGGCATAACCGCCAGTGCGCCTTTTCGTGTTGTGATGACCGAAGCTGCTGCATTGGCAAATGTGAGAAGTTCTCTTAAATTCTCCTCGGTCAGATCTTCTAATCCATGTTGGATAATGTAATGTAACATACATCCGCAAAATGTATCGCCGGCTCCGGTTGTTTCAATGGTATTCTTCTGAACAAATCCCGGAACTTCTACGCGCATTCCCTTATAATATGCGCGGCTTCCATCCTTTCCAAGTGTCACACATACGAATGGGATGTTGTATTTTTCAATCAACATCTTCGCACCTTCGTCATAATCTGAAGTTCCACAGAGGAATTCCACTTCATTGTCAGATATCTTCAAAATATCAGCCTTGGAAAGTCCATATTCAATTTCTTTTCTTGCATCTTCCAATGTTTTCCAAAGCGGCGGTCTTAAGTTTGGATCAAAACTTACAAGACATCCAGCCTCTTTTGCTACATCAATCGCATATCTGGTTGCCTCTCTTACCCCTTCGTGTGTGGACGATAATGTTCCAAAATGAAACACTTTTGAATTTCTGATTAAATCTTCCTGTATCTCTTCTTTCGTAAGCATCATATCTGCTCCCGGATTCCGGTAAAATGAGAAATCACGGTCTCCATCCGGGAAGGTATGTACAAACGCAAGTGTTGTATGAACCTCTTCGTCTTCCATCAGATTTCTTGTATCTATACCCACTGATTCTACTGCCTGTCTAAGCTGTCTTCCGAACATATCTTTTCCGACTTTTCCGATAAATGCAGTTGTGCCGCCCAGTTTCTGAATCATAGACAGCATATTACATGGTGCTCCTCCAGGATTTGCTTCCATAAGAGGATTCCCCTGTTCACTATTTCCATTTTCTGTAAAGTCAATCAATAATTCTCCAAGTGCAGTCACATCATATTTTCTCTCTGCCATAAGTATTTCCTCCCATTCTGTCTTTTATTTTTCGAATATACTTAACTTTTATTATACCACACCTGTCTGAATATTTGCATGCTATTTTGATTCTTGTCATTAAAAGTTATGCTCAGATTCCGTCTAAAAAAGGTCAGCTAAGCTTTGATTGCTTTCTCTGACCTCTTCTTCTAATCATTATATTGACTCTTTAATCTCTCAATCTCCCGCTTCATTTCTTCTACCACTTCATCCGGAGAAATAATCTTCACCTGCTCTCCAAGAGAAAATACCCATCCAAGAAACTGCTTGCTCACATGAACATCTACATTGATCGTAAAATGTCCTTCATCCGCAGGAATCAAACTGATGCCCTTGCCAAAGCGGTCGATCATCACACCTGCCAGTTGGTTATCGACCAGTAGTTTTACCGTCTTTTCTTTTCCACGGAACATTCCGAAGCTCTTCTTCGTATAGTCTGCCATGTCCAATTTCTTAAAGCGCTCTTTTCCTTCTCTTTCTTCCTCCGTCATCTGGATATGAAGCATCTTGTCTACACGATAGTGCTTGATCTTCTCCGCCTCAGAGTCATAGCCGACCAGATAATAGTTCTCATCATCCCATGACAGCCCCCACGGACTGATGAAATACCATGCCCCATCATGTCGAAGCTCCATTTCTTTTTTCACATTCCATTGAAAATACTGAAATTGAATCTTTTTATTTTCAGAGATGGCATTATGGATTGCATCTACGGTATAATAAATACTCTCATTCATCGTCTTAATCCGACCGGATACATAAACCTGCCGCTGCAGCTTCTGCGCCTCATATTTGCTGACCAGTTTTTCCAGTTTTTTTATAAGAATATTCGATTTTCTCTCCGTAATAAACTTCGAAGACTGGATGGCATCCACCAGAAGCTTTAATTCCGGAAGTTCAAAAGGTCGGTTAATCACATGATAGTGATATCCATTTCCGACTTTCTCTCCTTCCACTTCTATTCCCATAATTTCCAAATCCCGTAAATCCGCATAAAGACTTTTCCGATCTGCTGTAATTCCGTATTTTTCTAATTCACCGATAAGCTGCGGCATTGTAATAAAATGCTCTTCATCTGTATGCTCCATCATAATCTGCGCAACTCTATACAGCTTATATTTTTGCTTCGCTCCCTTTGGCATAAGAACTTCTCCTTTTTCTAAGATATACCAATTATACCATAATTAAACTATGTGATAGAAAGAGGATTAGTAATTTTGACGGATGCTCCGTATATATTCTTTATACTGCCGCTTCACATATTCTGGTCCGATAATCCTCATTCCATGGCCAACACCATCTAACTGCTCCATTTATTGTTGTGAAGCCAAAGATCAGCGTAAGTGATCTTTCTTAAAAATTGCTTTTATAATCCCGATAATGTCCGCATTACCAGATCAACATCTTTGTTCTCAAGTTCTTGAATAATGTGCAAATATGTTTTCTGGGTTGTCGTCATACTTGCATGCCCTAAACGTCTGGCCACACTAGCAATCGAAACACCAGCAAATAATAAAAGCGAAGCATGAGTATGTCTGAGTCCATGAATAGAGATTTCCGAGATTCCACATGCTTTACAATGCCGGGTAAGTACATCATTTATCGTAGAATTATAGATTTTTTTGTCTCCAACAAAAATGGGTTTGCCTTCTGGAAGATTTTTTGTTAATTCGGAGAATTTAACTACAATCTGCCAATCAATTTGTATTTTTCTTACCGAAGATTTATTTTTTGTTGGCAGAAATCCACCTTCTCCTTTATAATCCCATGTTTTACTGATAGATAATGTCTGTCTGGCAAAATCAAAATCATCTGGTGTTATCGCTAATGCCTCTGAGAAACGCATCCCTGTCTTTGCAACCAATAAAATAAACCAATCCCAATTTACTTCTGCTTTAATGTCTAAATGGGCAATCAAAGTATGAAGTTCAAACTGATTCAGATATTTTATCTTTTTAACGCTCGGCGTTTTCCCTTTGATAATTGCTTTTCTGGTCGGATCTCGTTCGACCAACCCTTCATCTACCGCATCCAATATAGCACCCTTTAACTGATGATGAAAATCCAACGTGGTCTGCCGTTCATGAACCTTCGCATAATCATTCAACAGTTTCTGATACGCCGTTCTCGTAAGTTCAGACACCTTTAATTCCGGTGCCAGTTTTTCTACCCATTTCTGTGTCATCAGATATTTTGCCATTGTTGCTTCTCTGATGGCACCTTTTTTATATACATCAATCCATTGTTTATAATACTCATAGAATAACTGCGTTTTTTCTATATTCTGCTGCATAAGTTTCCTTCCTTTCTCGAAATCACTTACGCTGATATAAACAGTAAATCATCCGCATTTCTTTTTATGCAGCACTTAATAATGGTTTGATTTCTTCATCCAGTGTTTTTCTTAATTCTGCCATACACTGTGCATAATATTTAAACTTCTGTAACGCCTTTCCTTGTTCAGCTTCTTTATATCTTTGATAATCAATAGTTGCCTTGATTACGCTTTCATTTGGAATTTCACCATTTCGATAATGTAATGCCGCATACATTACATCTTCCTTAGACGCATACCATGTAACACAAAAATCAGAAATCACTTTATCAATACAATCATGCTTCATATTCTCAACAATATTTAAAATAGACTGTCCTTTATATTTATTCTCATCCTGCTCAATTTCATTTATCAATTGGAACATAATTTCTGCTACTTTCGGATTGTCTTTCTGCATCTCTTCTACATATTGTTTTACTTCATCAATTTGTTTCTGTCTTTCTTCTGGGGAAACATCTTCTATGTCTTCGTTCGGTGTTACAATGTTCTGAATCAGATTGATAATATACTCGTAATCAATCTTCGTATTGCTATACGCCATCAATTGGTAATCTACATCTATCGTTTCTTCAGGTGGTTCTTTCCCCGGATCATCTCCTTCACCTTCTGCGATCTTGATTTCCTCCATCGCATTCTTATAAACACCTGCATATTTATCATATTCTTCCTCTGTAATTCCGTAATCATCCAACATACTATCTTCGTATTTCGTAAAAGATTTAAGCTGTGCAAATAAACGGTCAAAGATCTGGAACATCCTAACAAATACCTTTTTCTCTTTTAAAGACATTGGTACTACTTCTTCCGGTGTTTCCGCTGACACTCTCAATGCCGCCAGAGCTTTTCTGAATGCTGGTTCAACTTCGTCCCATTCAGCAACTAAAGCTTCTTCTGTGCTTCCGGCAGAATATAATTTTACTGCGTTATCTACACTTTCTTTAAATAATTTTGGTGCCTGAAAAGTAACAATCTGTCCATAGGCTTTATTCTTGTCAAAAATACGATTTGTTCTGGAGAATGCCTGAATTAAATCATGTGGCCCCATCGGCTGTCTATCAATAAAAATAGTAGACATACATGGCGCATCAAATCCCGTTAGCAGACGATCCACTACGATTACAAGATCTAATTGTTCATTCCTGCTCTTATATTTGGGATCTTTTCGTGCTAATCGCTTATTCAAATTTCCATTATATCCCTGAATCTGTGAAAGTTCATATTTGGTACCGAACATCTCATTATAATCATCCAAAGATTTCTTCATTTTCTCCTGATTAACATGTGACCCCTCTTCATTTTCTGTTACCGAATATGTAATTGCAAACTTTGGAAAATCCGGAAGCACCTGTTTGATTTTTTCATCAATTACCAGAGATGTCTCTCCCTTTTTTACTTTAGTTAAAAGTTCATAATATTTCTGAGCCACTTGAATAGAGCTTGTTGTAAGAAGTCCTTCATATGTTTGCCCTTTCCCATTCTGAAATCCCAGCTTATGAAAAGATTTATTCAAGATAATATCTAAGACTCTCAGCATATGAGTTTCGTTATCATAGGCACTGGCACTCGTCTCATCTTCCATATTCTTTGGTCCGTTATGCTCCACCTGAAAACCAAGCACAGCATTATCATGAATTGCATTTTGAATTGTATATTTGTGAAGACGTTTTCCATATAATTCCTCTGTAGTACGAGGCAAATCTCCCATCTGTGGATACGGATTTTCTGCAAATCTCGGTGTTCCTGTAAATCCATACCAGAGTGATCGTCCAAAAAACCTTTCCAGTTCTCGTTTTGTCTTCGGGGTAACAGCTCTATGACATTCATCTACTACAAATGCAATTTTCAAGTTTTTAATTTTACTATAGTCTGTTGTCCCTTCCTGAAGTCTTTTACTGATCAATATCTGCATTTTCTGAATCGTAGTAACAATTACCTGACGATCATCTGATTTTAATTTCTTCTTCAAATCATTTACATTATCAGTTTCGTCTACATCCACCAAATCATTATTCGCATAAGCCTGAAATGCCATTGTCGTCTGTGTATCCAAGTCTTTACGGTCAATCAAGAAAATTGCTTTATCTATAGCAGGAATATCCATAAGCAAGTTTCTTGTTGCTTTATAAGAAGTCAGAGTTTTCCCCGACCCTGTTGTATGCCATACGAAACCAGACTTTGATTTTTTAGACGCCTCTCTAATAGATTCAATTGCATGTATCTGATATGGGCGGAGTAAAATCAACTTTTTTGCATCTTCGTCTAAAACCGTATATCGTGCAATCATCTCATGTGCTTTCGGAATACAAAGAACACTTTTGGCAAAGTCAATATAATCTGATACCGGATTATTCTCTGCATCAACCCACCCACTCATAAATTTAGGATTTAACTCTGTATCACTTGCTGATGCAAAATATTTTGTATCTACACCATTACTAACCACAAACATCTGAACTGCAGAAAAAATCCCAGTGAATTTACCTTCACTAATATATTTTTTAATCTGTCGGAAAGCATCCATGTAAGAATGTTGCCGGTTTTTTAATTCAATATGTATCATCGGAAGTCCATTTATCATAAGCGTAACATCAAATCTTCTGTCTCTGGCTGAAGCATTAACATCATCTGTCTTTAACGCACTGTACTGATTAATAACTTCATACACACTGCTTCCCCCTGCAATATGCTCATGATTCATCACAACCAAATGTAACCGCTCCGTATCTCTCTGAATATGAACCATTACTTTTCCATTTTCCCCAACTAACCATTCACCAGCTTTATAGAAAGAAGAAAACTGCAGTTGATTTTTTACTTGGGCAAACTCAGCATCTGATAAAGGTTCTCCATTTAAACGATCTTTATTATTCTGTTCGAGAATATATTTAAAATTCTTCCAGAGATCCTCCTCCGTTTTTAAGTCTTCACGATAAATCCACTGAGACTCACCATAAACCAATTGATCTATTAATTTTTCTTCTATTATTTTCTCTAATTCTGGCATTTTCTCCCTCTCCTTTCGAATAAATAATGTATTTCAATATGTATTCAGCCCTAATATGCTCCCGCTGGTGAAGAGTGATGAGGTGGTCGAGAGAGTCAAAATAAGTTGCAATTTTCTCTTGCTCTTCAAGTGATGGAAACAAAACATCTATATTCTTCAACTTCTCAAAATAGAGATTCGTTACACTTCCTCCTTCTACTCTCATAGCAAATTCATTCTGTAATGTTGCATTAAACATTGTAGCAGTAAACAACGGATTATTCTCTGTATTAAATACAGAAATCATTTCTCCAATCGCTACATCTGGCATAGAAAGCCATGTACAGTGATTGTAATCCATCGGATCTTCTCCAACTCGTGGAATCAAAACTTCTGTACCTTTACTAAATCTGAGGCTTTCCGGAGACATATTTGTATATGAATAAACCTTATCTATTTTTGCTCCAAATTTTGTATAAAGCTCTCCATATCTTATACAAGGAATTGTTGCATCCTCTGTTACAGACCACTTTGGACAACTTCTACCATAATAAAAAGTCCCCCAGTCTCCCAACTTACGCTGTTCCCAATCGTTTTTCTATTCCTTTACTAATTTCTCACACTTACGATAATTTAAAGTTATATCCAAAAATCTTATATTTCCGCTTGAACAATTCGTCCAAAATTCATCTCATCTTTAAAAAGATCATACACATATTCTGAACTTTCCATATATAATCCAGTTTCTTTATCTTGAAGTTTCTCAAAAACTTTTGAATTATAAAATCTATTCATAGCCTCATCATATTCTATATTCTGATCTGACGAGAACATATCAACAATGTCCTGAACTATATATTCAATCAACTGTTCCTGTTTGCCCATATTAACTCCCTACCCTTCGCAAAAGTTCTATACTTTTTTCTGTATGAAAGGAATACTGCGATGATGTCTTTTTATATATCATTCCTTTCAATAAGGTTTCAAAATCAACAATTTTATTTTCATACTGACGGAATAACAATGCCATATTATCATCCGCAACAGGTCCTATGACAATATCATATTTATTATCTTTATTACACAAAACGTCTTCCACATTTGTGAATATTCGACTTCTATTATTCATGACAAATTTTGCCCATTCTTCCGTTGTTTCCAATCCAAAGTCTTTAATCGCAATAGATTCTATTTTTCTAAAATCATCTTGTATTTCATAGGCAGTTACAATAGGTGAACCACCATAGATTTTTGATACTCTTACCGCCATTTTTTCTGCCTGTTCTTTTATATCTGTCAAATAAAACCCTTTTCCAAAATCTTTATACGGTCTACACATTGCTAAATTTATACTATCAATCGCAATGTTGCTTCCATGATATAATCTCATAACATACCTCCATTTTTCCGGCACAGTATTCCCAAATCTTCTATTATCGTTTCAAAATCTAAAGTATGCTCAACTTCATAATTTTCTTTTATAAACGCAATACCTTTAAATTGAAAAAGGTAACGAAAAGCTTCTTGTATGCTGAGATTATAATGCTGTGCAAACTCGTTTATACATGCAACAGTAAAACCTATTTCCTTTTTCTTCTCACTCATCCAACCCCTCCTATTTTTGGGCAAATACTTGTTTACATCGTAAATCTCTATTTTTCACACAACATTTTTCTCTGTGTGTTTATCAGATCCATCTTTTTATTTCTGCTCGAAATCGGCACTAGTTTCTTAAACAAACATATTTTGCAACATAAATTTCTTAACTTTTTGCAATTCTTCATACTTCCGCTGGTGAAGAGTGATGAGGTTATCGAGCTGATTAAATAAATCAGCAATTTTCCTTTGTTCGTGTTTCGATAAAGGAATTTTATAAGATAATTCACTAATTGAATTCCAATTCACATAGATTTGTGTATTTCCTTGAGCAGCCCGAATTATCTTTTCACGAATATTATCAGCATTTAAAAAATGATATAAAAATTCTGGTAAATATTCATTTTCATAAACTTCTATTCTTTCAGTTCGTTGATTAAAAACATAGGAATCATCGGCATCTATCAACAAAACACGACCTATTATGTTCCCAGATGCAGTCTTATCATTCAATATCATTGTTAAGTTGTTTTTATTTAAAATACGACTTTCAGTCTTATTTGTTTTATTTGCTCTAATGCCTTGATCGTTATATTTACTTGTTTCCGAATATGACCCAATACTTATGACTTTATACTTACCAAGTTCATTAAATTCAGATTCAATAGATGTTCCTCCAGTAGTTTTACCAAACTCACCCAACTTACGCTGTTCCCAATCATCCGTAAATTCAGAAAATCGTAGTTCAGGAACTTTCTTTCCGTTTTGCGGAAACATTTTTTGAAGCATGAACTTTTTTAATTTTTTTGTTTGGTCACACTTCCGCTGGTGAAGAGTGATGAGTGCTTCTAGCATTGTAAAATACTTTCCTATCTTTTTCTGTTCTTCTACATCTTGTGGTATCATCAACTTTGTTTCAAAGAAATCTGCCGGTGCAATATTTAATAGTCCATGATTTCTTGCGCCCTCAGCAGCAATCTCATGAATACCCTTATGCCACAAATTTGTGCTGTAGTAAGATGCTAAAAAATCAGAATCTACTGGAACATCTTCTTTTATTCCAAATATAATATAGAGTGTCGATAATACGCCATTTTCATAGCAATCCAATCTTTTAATTGCCCCCCATGGAGCCTCTGTTGATGTGCTTTTATTATAAGCAAATTCTCCATTCTTTATGAGATAATAACCACTTACATCTTTACTCGCCACTCGTTTATCGAAAAATTCATTCTGATCAATCAAACCATATTGCGCAGATATTGTCAGTGGCAGTTCAGACACTAAATCTTGATTTTTTCTGGTAATCCGTTCCACCAGTTCACCCAACTTACGCTGTTCCCAATCTTCTTGGTATCCTTTAAATCTAATTTTAGGTTTTGCCATATCCATTATCCCTCCATCTTTCCTATCAAATCATTCAACGAAGACATAATAGCTGCATCCGAGGATGTCAATTCTTTCAAAAGAGATAAAAACTCTTCATGAACCTGTCCTAATTCTTCATCCGTTTTCTTCATATCTGTTAACAGTTCATTGAGATCAATCTCTTCTTCTTTTTCAAAATTATCAACATACCGAGGAATATTAAGATTGAAATCATTTTTCTCAATATCTTCGAAACTTGCCAAGAACGTTTCTTTCTCCACAGTTTCTCTTTTACTGTAAAGTTCAATAACTTCTTCGATATGAGCGTCCGTCATCTCATTTTGTTTTTTTCCTTTATTAAATTTTTTTGACGCGTCAATGAAAAGAACATCTCGTCCATCTCTATGCTTTTTTAAAACAATAATACAAGTCGGAATGGATGTGTTATAAAATAAGTTTGCCGGAAGACCAATCACCGCATAGATATTACCAGAACGTAATAGCTTTTCTCTTATTTTCCCTTCGGCAGCTCCTCTAAACAAAACTCCATGAGGAAGAACGATTGCCATTGTTCCATTATTTTTCAAATGATACAAACCATGTAATAAAAATGCGTAATCCGCTTTTGATTTTGGTGCCAATACACCATAATCACTAAAACGTTCGTCCTGTAAAAAACCTGCTGCTGCACTCCATTTTGCAGAATAAGGTGGATTCATAAGAACCATGTTAAAATCAGTTTCTTCTCCTGTAGGCCAATCTGCATCCAAAGTATCACCATTTCTAAGCTTTTGATTATCCGCCACAATTCCATGCAAAAACATATTCATTCTTGCTAAATTATAAGTCGAGGTATTCAATTCCTGTCCGTAATATTTAATATATCCCGGTTCAGCGGCATATTTCTTTGCGTTTAACAAAAGAGAACCTGAGCCCATACAAGGATCATAGACCGAGAGTCCTTTTTTATTTTCCTGTCCGGAAATTGCAATTCTGGTCAAAATTTTTGATACAGCCTGTGGTGTATAGAATTCTCCTGCCTTCTTTCCAGTTTCTGAAGCAAACTGCCCGATTAAGTATTCATAAGCATTCCCTAGTATTTCTGCATCTGAATTTAATAAATCAGCTTTGTCTATTTCTTTTATAAGACTTGCAACCGTGTCACTCTGTTTTTGATCTCCTGTACCTAAGCGATTTGAATACAAATCAATATCTGTAAATAAATCCGCAAAAATAGGGTCACTTTGTTCAATATTGTTAAATCCTTTTTGTAATTGTTCTCTGTTAAAAGAGTTATTTCTCGCTGCTTCCGCAAAAGAGGTATAGGTAAGCTCTGGTTCCATGATATAATGACACTCTTCTATAAGTTGTTCTTTTAACTCTTCCGCGCTTTCATCTTCTAGTGCTTCTTTATAGGCTTCTAATGCTATTTTCAGCGTAGCTGGTTTTTCATCATAAAGTAAATCATACACTTTAATCAAAAAAGAATCTGAAAGATATTTATAAAACACAATACCTAACAGGTAATCTTTATACTCATTTGCATCCATTTTTGATCGCAAAATATCTGCTCCGCTCCATAGTACACTAATCAAATCTTTACTATTTTCCATTTCTGCCATCTTGTCTATCCTCCGCTTTTATTAAAATGCGTTTAGCATAATGTTTTATCTCAGTATACCATAGATAAGACGAAGATATGGTATTTTTCCGTGTAAAATGTCCCGAAAAAATACCATACTATTTCTTGGAATTCTATTCGCTCTCTAAAAGGCTCTTCTTGCACAACCGACAAATAATTCCATAATCCGTGACCAGCTCGACTTTTGCTTTTGCAGTATCTCCTATCTTGTCGTAGATTCTTCCGGCGCTCATGGAATCACCGATTACTGTGTAAGAACTATTTGCTATATATCCAATTTTCCCAAGTCCTTCACAAGTTACCTTGATTGCTTCCTTATCGTATTCATTATCCCGTTCTTTCTCTAAGTAGATCTTCATACCTTTCTTCAGAAAATCTTGTCCATAATAATGTTTTGTTCCTGTCAACGTGAAATAAATCTTACTCATGATTTCCCCTCCTTTTACACTTCCATATAGTCATAATAATCTGATTCACTTGCAAATAACACATATCTTCCGTCTACCAGTCCCATATATCCTTCTCCTGTATGAAATCCTTTCATCATCAATTCCTCCGTTTCTTCGAACACCTATCTTTTTGATGACTTTATTTTAATTCCACAGGTGGGTTATAAAAATACCAGCTAAAAAACAAATCAGGAATGCAGTTTTTCAAAAAACCACATCCCTGACGGATTATTCACTATTCTCTATTCATTATTTATTATTCTTCTTTTCCCCGACTTTTCGCCTTACATATGAGCTGTGTCATAGTACCCATCGGACAATATACGCACCAGCTCCGAGGTTTGAACAATACCATTGTGACAAGTCCCAGAACCGTTGACGTCAGCATCACACTATAGAAACCGAAAGCAAATTGTGCAACCCCTTGATGAAATGCGGTTCCATGATATGCCCAGTGCCATGGAAGTTTAAATGTCCACAGAAGTGTTACCACCTGCCTGAGATCTTTCGTGCCCGCAAACACGAGTCCTGTGTTCCAAAGCATTTGGAAAAACATAAGGAAGAAGAAAATCAGGAATCCATACCGAAACCATTTACTCTTCATCCATTTCGGAATATCTGCTTTGCGGGAGAGCCCGAAGCGTCCCCCCAATATCCCGAACAACTGCCCGCGCCCGCAATAACGATTACAATAGCCTTTCGTTCCTTTGACAATGGAAATTATCAATGGAATGAAGAAGCAAAGAATCCCAAGCCATGCAAATAATATGTTAAAAAATCCAAGTATCAAATAGGTCAGAGACACAATCCAGAGATAGTCATACCAGTGTTTTTTCATTACACTACCTCCCGAATTGCAATCACTGATGCAGGACATTCCTTTACACATTTTGCACATCCCACACATGCGTCCAAATTAATTTTGGCTGCAATTCCTTTCCATATCTCAATCGCATTACGCGGACATACCTTCACGCAACACCCACAGGCTACACAATCATCCTCATTTACAAAAGCTCTGCGCTTCTTTTTCATTTTCGTCTCCATGAATATCCTCCAAAAACATTTTCTTGAATATATCACGGAATTTGTATGAACTTCTGTGATGAAGTCACTTTTCCTTTTTTCTGCTTAAGCAGCCCTTTATAATGAATAGCGCACTTGCAATACTGCCAATAATCAAAACTATCATGTAAATATTTGCATTAACACAAGTCACATTTTCCCAATCCGAAAAATCTACAAAACTGATTGTTAGCTGCTTTTTTTGTTCTGTGAAAAAGACACATACATCATTTGCGAACGCAAACCAGATACTTGTAACTGCTGTCACGATTCCCGCCTTGATCCATCCATTTGTTTTCAGATACCGGATTATAAGGAATACAATCCACACACCGCTCATCATAACGGCGGAAACGATAAAACCCGCGCGCATCCCTCCTACATCTCCTGACCGATTGCAAATGATATAAATGGTGAGATAAAGCCACATGGTATCCCAGATCATTGTAATCAGCGCCTTTTTATCGGATAAAGCCACCGGAAGCTTTATCTTTCTTATAATGATTGGAAGAAATACAACGGACAATCCGAAAATCGTCGGTACCGACCAGAAAATAAATTCTCCGCCGCTGCTTACCGACACCCAGAAAGTAATCACAATAGGAATTACAAGCAATAACGCAATCACAACTCCGGCTTTGTACGCGGCATTTTTTTCTTTTTTCGCATGACGCTCTAACACGCCTTCCGATTCCTTTTGTATCATTGTGTCAATCGTAGTATCTTGCAGCTCTTTATATGTTCGCTGACATTTTTGACATGTTTTCATATGATCCTCAACCAGCTGTCTGCTGACAGCACTGCATGCGTCATCATAATACAGCGGGAGAAGATCTTGAACAATCTCACATTTATCATAACTATGCTGATTCATTTTTCTCCATCCTTTCCTGAATTTTAATTCTCGCCCTATGATAAGTAACTCTTGCCCAGTTTTCGGTTTTTCCAAAGATAAGTCCGATCTGTGAAAACGACAATTCCCCAAAAACTCTCAATTGAAATACTTCTTTGTAGGGTTCTTGCAGTTCATGAAGTATCAGATGAATTTGAAGCGCCGTATCTTTATCTTCCACTTCCGACTCCGGATCAACGGACTCTTCTTCTATACTCTCTGCCGATTCGTCAAATTCATAAATTTTCGCATTTTTTCGGTGTTCATCCATTGCCAGATGCTTCGCGATTCCACACAGCCACGACAACTCATTGAATCTTCCTTCGAACTTCTTCTTTGCCGTCATCGCTTTGAAAAAAGTATTCTGCGTAATTTCTTCAGCCATTGACTGATTTCTCATAATCGTCATCACATACGAATACACCTGCATGTAATAGGAATGATATAATTTCTCGTAATCCAGAACTGCTCACCTCCTTCTTCATAGGTTAGTCGGAGAAAATTCACTTTCGTTACAAATTTTCTCTAAAAAATTTATTTTAGATTTTCACGGAAAATAATGAGGCTGTCGGTTAATGACAGTTCTAAATAGGGGAGGCAGATGACTCATTTCGAGTCATCTGTCTCCCCTAAAATTTTACCTATAAAAAGAGAAAAAGGTGGCTAACGACAACCACCTTCGCTCCGTTACATTGTATAATGTAACTATGAACAGTAATAAGTATTATAACGAATTTTTTGAATTAGGGCAACA
>ERZ894236.167-NODE-167-length-98405-cov-76.7634_pt1 | contig 98405 bp, 81 predicted proteins | sample MGYA00380297_ERZ894236 | MGnify/ENA primary metagenome ERZ894236 (study PRJEB32331, sample SAMN06328420) | human gut metagenome | biome: human gut microbiome; feature: stool | host: Homo sapiens | collected 2014-08-04 ... | reverse complement strand
TGATAATGATTTAAGGTAATTCCTGTCTTCATCTGACAGAGGAAGATATGTTTTTCTCATAGCGTTCATCCTTTCTTTGATAGCACTATTTTACCATACATTATCCCAAAATATATAGTAGAAATTTAATTTATTCTACACTAGTGGAACGCAACAGCAGAAAAAACAAAACAACAGCAAACCGAAACCGAATTAAGAATTTCATAAGATTTTCCCCAATGCCTCTTAAAAAAATAAGAATATCATGTATACTGTAAGGGAGGTGATGAACATGTATCGTATTTTAGTTTGTGATGATGACAAAGAAATTGTAGAAGCGATTGAAATATATTTGACACAAGAGGGATATCAGGTTTTAAAGGCCTATGATGGGATGCAGGCTTTGAAAATGCTGGAAACAGAGAGAGTCAATCTGCTGATCCTGGATGTGATGATGCCAAGACTGGACGGGATCCGGGCGACGTTAAAGATCCGTGAGACGAACAGTATTCCGATTATCATTTTGTCTGCAAAATCAGAGGATGCAGATAAGATTCTGGGATTGAATATCGGAGCGGATGATTACATGACAAAACCATTTAATCCGCTGGAGCTGGTAGCCAGAGTGAAGTCTCAGCTTAGAAGGTATACACAGCTTGGAGGAAGCGTCAAAGAGGATCAGGATAAAGTGTATGAAGTGGGTGGTCTTAGGATCAATGATGATCTGAAGGAAGTAACCGTGGATGGAGAAACCGTGCGTCTGACACCGATCGAGTATAATATTTTGCTGTTGCTGATGAAAAATCAGGGACGGGTTTTTTCGATCAATCAGATTTATGAGTCCATCTGGAATGAGGATGCAATCGGAGCGGATAATACGGTGGCCGTACATATTCGTCATATCCGGGAAAAAATAGAGATCAATCCAAAGGATCCGCGGTATCTGAAAGTGGTATGGGGTGTTGGATATAAGATTGAGAAATTGTAAGAAGGGAAGTCATAGATGAACAAATGGTATAAAAGTTCGGTGATGAAAGGTGTTTTGATACTGATCGCTATTGTTTCTGCGATAAGTGGAATCATCAGTCTGCTGATCATGTCTGCCTATTCTGTCAGCGCAAAGGAAATCTGGAATAAAAAACCGAAAGAGTATACAGAATCGAAAGAATTTGAGAACCAGATGTGTCGTGCGACAATGGAGGTTTTAAATCGGATTCAGTATGAGGAGTGGTTTGAAACAGAAGGGAAGTATGATTCTGAAAAATGGATTGATGTGACGCAATACAGCTATAGAGGGAAAGAATTTGAAAAACAATCCGGATTGAAATATCGGCTGTCAGATCTGGAACAGTGGAGTATGGAATATGGAGAAGGCGACCAGATCATTGTATGTCAGAAAGAAGACGGTACCTATTACTATTATTATAGAGAAGAGTTTTTAAAGCTTTTAAAGGAAAGAAAACTGATCATCAATATGGATGGATATACATCCGAAGAACTGGTCAGCGAACTGCAGAATGGCACTCTCAGTATGGAGCAGATTGCAGGACATTCGATCCTGGACGAGAAAAAGACATTCAAGTATCAGGATTTCTGGACATTTAATGGGGCGATCGAAGAGAAGGCAAAGCCAGAAGGCGGCGACAACATTCTGGAGATTGTGAATAAGACACCGGAGCTGAACGGTAAGCTAAGCGAAATATACTCGGATCTGGAAGCCACGTTGTCTTCTTTGTATTTTGATGTGCAGAATTATAAGGCAGGAGGAGAGTGGACAGAAGGAAACACGAACTTTGCATATATTTTGGCAGACAAAGAGAAAAAGAAGGTGTATACCAATCGAAAAGCTTATCAGGATTATGCCAGTGTAAGAGAGAATGTTTCTGAGATTCAAAACAATGCAAAATATATCATCGTACAGTCTAAATTATCAGATTTCAAGACGAATATGAACAGCATTGCAGCCAGCAACTGGAAGGAATTTATACAGATTCAGTGGATCAATGACAGCAAAGATTTTATTTTTGTGGCTGCAGTCGATGAAGATTTTCCAATTCAGGATGCCTTTTATTTAGATAAGAAGTTGTATGATGAATATGCACCGTATATTAACAGTGCAGCGGTGGTACTTGTCATATCTGTGATTCTGATTATTTCCAGTTTGATCTGGCTGACAATCACAGCAGGAAGAAAAAATGGGGAAGAAGGGATTCGGCTGAATGCCTTTGATCGCTGGAAGACAGAGTTGGCGGCTGCGTTTGTGATTATAGTGTGGTTTTTCCCGGTGATGTTCTGGGGAAGCAATGGAATGATCGTATCGAATTATCTTTCAGATACAACGGATTTCATGACGGCTACAATCGGGTATTCTTATGAATATGCCTCCGGGTATATTCCTACAGCAGAGGATATGATTGTACTTTCCGGCGCCGCTGCGTATACGATGGTCTTTTTCCTCGTCGGGTACTTAAGTCTGGTGCGCAGGATCAAGGCGGGAGAAGTCTGGAAGAACAGTGTGCTGCGGGCATTGGTTCGGGGATTTCTGATATTTTGGAATCACCGCACGGTGACCATGCGGATCATGGCAGTGGTAATCGGAGTTCTTGGAATCCACTGGCTTTTGGCTCTGAGCCGGAACAGTCTGCTGGCAGTTCTGGTCCTTGTGATCGACGGAGGACTGGTTTACTATACCGTTCTGAACGGTCTGGCGAAAGATAAGATCGCCGGAGGTATCCAGAAAATGGCAGAGGGAGATCTGGAATATCAGATCCCGCTGGAACATTTAAAAGGAGAACAGCTGGAGATCGCAAAGATGTTAAATGATATCGGAAGTGTTCTCCAGAAGGCAGTAGAAAAGAGTGTCAAGAGTGAACGTCTCAAGACAGATCTGATCACGAATGTTTCTCACGATATCAAGACCCCGCTGACATCCATCATCAACTATGTAGATATTTTAAAACGGGAGAAGATCGAAGACCCGAAAATACAGGGATACCTGGAGATACTGGAAGCAAAGGCACAGAGGCTGAAAACGTTGACAGAAGATGTGGTGGAAGCCTCCAAAGTCAGCAGCGGGAATATCAGTCTGGAACGGATGGATGTGAATCTGGTGGAGATGATCAATCAGACAGCCGGAGAATTTGCTGAAAAATTTGAGCATAAGAATCTGGAATTAATCCAGACACTTCCGGATGAAGCGGCGGTCATTCATGTGGATGGAAGAAGGATGTGGAGGGTTCTGGAGAATATTTATAACAATGCGGCTAAATATGCAATGCCGGGAACCAGGATCTACGCAGATCTTCGGATGGATCAAAAAGAAGTTGTATTTTCTCTGAAAAATATTTCTGAATATCCGCTAAATTTTTCTGCAGATGAGCTGACAGAGCGTTTCATTCGGGGAGATGTTTCCAGAAGTACAGAAGGAAGCGGACTGGGGCTTTCCATTGCGAAAAGTCTGGTTCAGATGCAGGGAGGAAAGCTGGAGTTATATCTGGATGGGGATCTTTTTAAAGTCACGATCCGGTTTCCAAAAGTAGAGAAAAAGGATCCATGTTTTTTCAGGGAAGAAGAGGAATGACAGAAGGAGACGGAAAATTTCCGTCTTCTTTTAATTTAAGACTTGTTTTATTGCATGGGACTTTATTTTGTTTTACAATAAGAAGGAAACAGAGTAAAAAAGAAGAGGTATGAGATGGAAACGATCAAGAAATTATTATCCGGCATTTTAAATATAGAATTTATTCAGGCGATTTTAAGCAATCCAAGGACAAAAGACGGTGTGCTGAAGGTAAAAGTGCGTCCGATCGAAAAGAAAGGACAGCTGATGTTTCAACTGGAATCCTTTACCAGGACACAGGCATTCCATGAGAATCTGTCGCCGGCAGATGCAGAGGAAAAGCTTGCAGATTATATGGAGGAATTTCGGCAGATGCAGATTTCCACAGTGTCTGTGAACTATACAGTTCTAGTCAGCAAAAAGGGAAAGGTAACGATTCAGAAAAAAGTGCAGAAAGGCTGCGTAAGACCTGCAGAATTGTCACATAATAGAAATAAGAAATATATTTTACAGGAAGGAATCCCGGTTCCGTTTCTGCAGGATCTTAAGGTGATGACCAAGGATGGGAAAATCGTTCATTCCAGGTTTGACAAGTTCCGGCAGATCAACCGTTTTCTGGAATTTATTGAAGATATCCTTCCAAAGCTGGAAAAAGAGAGGGAGATCACGATTCTGGATTTCGGCTGTGGAAAGTCTTACCTGACGTTTGCCATGTATTATTATCTGCACGTACTCAAAAACTATGACATCCGTATTATTGGACTGGATCTCAAAGAGGATGTGATCCGTCATTGTAATGAGCTGAGCAGAAAGTATGGATATGAGAAACTGGAATTTTTAGTCGGGGATATTGCGGACTATGACGGGGTTGAGGAAGTGGATATGGTAGTGACACTTCATGCATGCAATACCGCCACGGATTTTGCTCTTGCCAAAGCAGTGGGATGGAATGCGAAGGTGATCCTTTCTGTTCCATGCTGTCAGCATGAGCTCAATGGGCAGATACAAAAAGATAAGGCTGCAGGATACGAAGTTCTGGCGCCGATCCTGGATTATGGTCTGCTCAAAGAGCGGTTTGCCGCGCTCCTGACAGATGGACTTCGTGCAAAGTACCTGGAGGAAGCAGGATATGAGACCCAGGTGTTGGAATTTATCGATATGGAGCATACGCCGAAAAATATTTTGCTGCGCGCAGTGAAAAACAGTCAGTCAAAAGTGGGGAGTAAGGAGCAGATTGCAGCATGTAAGAAGTTTTTGGGAGTAGAACCGATGCTGGGAGCGCTGTTAGATAAGGGGCCAAGATCATGAAAAAAAGAATAAAGAAAGCAGGGGTCTTACTGCTTGTATTTGTGGCAGCAGTGATCGTCAGCAGTCTGGTCATGAACAGTGGGGTAGAAGATCAGATTGTAGATTTAGGAGAGCCCACCTTGCCAAGGATCGCATTTCAAAAGGAAGGCAGAACGGTGAATTCACTGGCGGGTTATGTTCAGAAGATGGATGTGACTGCCATGCGGGATACGATCACTCCACTGGAGGAGAACGGTACACTAAAGATGCAGATCCAGGAGTTTGGAAATACGATCAAAGGTGTATCTTATGAAGTCTGTTCTTTGGATGGGGAGACGTCTTATTTAAAAGGAAAGCAAAAAGATATTTCGGAAGAGGAAATTTTACTGGATGTAAAAGCAGGATTGCCGGAAGAAGTGTCAGAAGCTGTTTTGGAGGTGACACTTTCACTGCAAGACGAACAGAATGTATATTTTTATACAAGGATCACACGACCGGAGGAGTTGTCTTTGAAAGAATGTCTGGATTTTGCCCAGGATTTTCATCATAAGACGTTGGATAAAAACAGCAAAGAGGAATTACAGAAATACCTGGAGACCAATGAAGAAGGTGACAATACCACATACCAGACTGTAACAATCCATTCAGATGCAGAACATGTGACATGGGGAGAGCTGGCGCCTCAGGTAGTAGAAGAACCGGAGTGGAGTATCAAAGAGAGCAATTCGGTGTATACATCCCTGTTGGCGGAGTATCAGGTGGTCTGTCAGGGAGAGGGAGAAGACATTGAGACTTATAATGTCCGTGAGTTCTTCCGGATCCGTTCGATACAGGGAGAGATTTATCTGTTGGATTACAATCGAAATGCAGTCCAGGTATTTGACAGTAATCAGAATGTTCTCGACGAGACGGGGATTTTGCTGGGAGTTGTTCCAGACGAGATTTCTTATGAGACGAACCCGGAAGGGACCATCGTTTCCTTTGTGCATGACGGGAATCTATGGATGTATGATGAGAAAGAAAACCGGCTTGCCCAGGTGTTCAGTTTTTCCAACATTGAAGGAAATGACGTGCGAAGCCGTTACGATCAGCATGATATTCGGATCATCAGTGTCGATAAAAATGGAAGCATTTCATTTGCCGTATACGGATATATGAACAGGGGAAAACACGAAGGAGAAGTCGGTGTAGATGTGTATTACTACGATACTGAGAAAAATGTAGTCGAAGAAAAAGCATTTATTCCAAGTACCAAGTCTTTTGCTATTGCAGAGGAAGAACTTGGCAAGATGGTATATTATCAGCATGAGCAGAATCTGCTTTATATTCTGGCCGGCGGCACATTGTATAAAATCGATCTGAAAAAAGATGAGCAGACGATTCTGGCAGAGAATCTGAAAGAAGGGCAGTACACGGTGTCTGCAGACGGTCATCTGATCGCCTATCAGGAATCAGGCAGTCTCAACACAGCAGAAAAAGTGAATGTGTTAAATCTGAAGTCCGGTGAGGAAAGCAATGTTTCAGCAAAACCGGGAGAAGCAATCCGCCCACTTGGGTTTATCGGGGAAGATTTTGTATATGGATATCTCAGAGCAGCCGATCTGGGAAGGACAGCGGCGGGAGAAGAAGTACTGCCGATGTATGAGCTGGAGATCCGAAATTCGGAAAACGAAGTAGTCAAGACTTATTCTGCAGAACAGGTGTATATTTCTGATGTTTATATCGAAGAAGATATGATGACGCTGAACCGGGTGGTGAAGTCCGGTGAGCTGTACACAGTGACCGGGCAGGATTATATCAGCAGCAATGAGGAGAAGAAGGCAGAAAAAGTCACATTAGAAGCATTTTCTACAGAGCGAAAAGGTCGTCAGATGCGGTTTACCTTTGAAAACGGAATTCAGGATCTTGCTCCAAAGATTTTAAGACCAAAGCAGGTTGTCAAAGAAAAACCTATGACGGTTACATTAAGTGACAAATCAGATTCCGAAAAATATTATGTCTATGGTATGGGAGAGTTGGTTGCTGTTTATGAAAAAGCAGCGTATGCGATCCAGAAAGCAGAAGAGATATCCGGAGTTGTGATCTCTTCCAGACAGTCCTATATCTGGGAGAAAGGAAACAGAGATCTGGCATATGCTACACAGACAGAACCTTTTGGAAATGCGGAAGGCAAGAACTCCCTTCAGACGTGTGAAGCGGTGATGGAAGCCCATCACGCGAAAAAGGTGGATCTGACAGGATGTAGTCTGGATCAGATTTTGTATGTGATCAACAAAGGACTTCCGGTGATTGCGATGACAGATGCCAGCCATGCGATCCTGCTGACAGGATATACCATGACAGATATCACCTATATCGATCCGGATACGGGAAGTGAGCATACGGTGGGCATGGAGCAGATGAGCGCCATGGCAGCGGGAAGCGGAAATACGTTTATCGGATATTTGCAGTAAGAAAAAAGAAGATCTGAAGCGCAGGAGTGCGTTCAGGTTTTCTTTTTTTAACGGAACAGAACATGTTTGTATCGATCCAAAGCCGTATACACGATCATTCCGAGAATACCGCAGGAAAGCACTTCCCCGATTCCGACAGTCAGCATATGGAGCGGGATCGGAAGCAGGATCTGGTATCCATAATATAGTACAAACGGGATCAGAAGCGTATTGGCAAGGATCGGCGGCAGGGGAGCCAGCCACTTGCTGCGGTTCCGAAGCAGATATGTGAAAACGGCTCCGAGTAAGGTGGCAATGCTTCCAACCAGAATATCCGGAAGAATCGCGCCGCCCAGGATATTGCCGATCAGACAGCCGATAAACAGTCCGGGAATGGCTGCTGGAGTAAATGCCGGAAGAATGGTAAGGGATTCGGCGATCCGAAATTGTATCTGTCCAAAACTGATAGGGGCGAACAGAACAGTCAGAACAACATAAATGGCAGCGATCATGGCTGATTGTGCCATAAACTGCACATGGAAAGTTTTTTTCTTTTTCATAAATACGATCTCCTGTTATTTCTTATTAAAAATATTTTAAAATAGAATCCCGGACTTTGCAATAAAAGAAACTTGTGATATCCTTATCCATATGAAAAAAGAAAGAACTGGAAAGGATAAGAACATGAAAAAAATAATTGTGGCAGTATTTCTGGCAGCGGCAGTTTTGATGACGGGATGTCAGGGAAAAACAGAAGAGCCTGCACAGTCTAAGACGGAAAAAGTGAATCAGGCATCGAATGAATTGAGGGAAAAACTGGGAGACGGTTATATCACGCCTAGTGAATCTGTAAAAAAAGTCATGGCAAAGAAGTGGAATGTGATCGGAACAGATTCGGTATATGATCTGAAAGAAGATGGAACCGGTACATTGGATGGAAAACCCCTTACCTTTCAGTGTGGATTTGATGAGGAGAACAACATTACGCTGGGAATCCAGATGGATGGAGAAAAGCAGGAACAGGTTTATGCGATCACCACAGATGAAACCGGATATGGAGTGAATCTGGAGTCGCTGGATGGAGGAGAAGACCTGCAGTTGTTCCAGGCAGATATCGAACTGCTTGACAGTTCAGATCCGAAGGCAGCCGCTTTCGTGGGAACCTGGAAAGATGACAGTGAAAATGAGTACGTCCTCAAAAAAGACCGTACGGCAGTGATCAAAGGATCTTCCGGAGAATCCAAAGGCACTTACAGTGTGGTCAAAAATGCACAGGGCATGGAGATCTTGAATCTTGTGATGCCAGGTGGAAGTCTGGAATATGAATATACATTCCGTGAAGAGAATACGGTGGTAGAGCTGTGCAGTCCGGGAACGGAGAGTGTGCACCGCTGGACCAGAAAGTAGGAGAGAAATCCCCGGCAATTTTTAAGTAGATTGCCGGGGATTTTTATACTAAAAACCCTTAAGAAAAAGAATCAAACAATTGTGTGAAAACCCCCAATTATTGTATATTGACAAAATTGCAAGGGGGGGGGGTAAAATGAAAGAAATATGAAACAAATGGCATAAATACTGTCGAAAAATAAAGGCTTCACAGGGAATACAAAAGAGGACGGCAGGATATGCAAAAGGAGGGAATGATGAGGAAGAGGAGACATCGGCTGCTTGCATTTTTGCTGATGATGGTTCTGCTCGTTATGGAGATTCCCGGCTTTGTATATGCAGAAGAAGTGCCTTCGCATACAGAAGTACAGGAGTCCGTGACTGAAACTGAGATTGAGACGGAGACAGAACAGGAGCAGCCGCAGGAGCAGGCTCCCGAAACGGGCGAGGAAGAGAACTTACCGGTATTAGGGGAGCAGGCGATTGGTAATTTTGTAGGGGAAACACTTTATTTTGTGGATCTGAACTGGGAGAGTTCCTATGTGAGCAGTGTTTTCGCAGTATTTACGGACGGCGCACAGGAAGAGACCCGGGTGGCGATGACACCGCAGGAGCGCGGACGCTATGCGGCGGTGATCCCGGATGGAGGTTATGCGGCAGTCGGATTTGAAGTAACTCTGCAGGATGGAAGCATACAGAATGTAGAAAAAGAATCCGTAGAATTTTACATCGGACGAAGAGACACTTTTTATTATGGGAATGCGCAGGAAGATTCCTACTGGGGAGCGGACGCTCTGTATGAGGAGACGAATGAACAGTCCCTTTCCCTGCAGGCAGAAGGACGGGCAGACCTGACCGGTCAGACAGTTTATTTTGTCGATATTCCGAAGACAGACGTCCAGCAGGTGAAAAAGGTCACCGCACAGTTCTATATGGACAGACACGAAGCAGATACAGAGGCAAGGGCTGTTCGGATGTATGAAGGCCGGGAACGGATTTTTTCGGCGCCGATTCCGGAAGGCGGATATGACGAAATTACATTTTTGATCGAATATGCAGATCAGACAAGTTATCAGATAAAGCGTCATTTCAATATCCAGGGAACGGCGTCCAGTACAGATGACAGACATGAGGAAGCGTTTCAGTATGAAGCCGGCGTGATGGATACATTTTTCTATAATCATGTCGGACAGGCCAATATGGAGTCCATGCGGGATTCTTACTGGGGACCTCATATCTCGAGGGCGAACCGGAGTCTGGACAGCCAGACCTTTTATATGGATCTGAATGAAAAAAATGGGAATGACATCTTGTTGGAAAAAGACTCTCTGAGACTTCGTTATACGAAGACTGACGGAACGACTCAGGAGGTAAACCGTTTTCCAGAGACCAGACAGGCAAATGTGATATATTATCAGTTTCCGATCGATTCCGGAGCCACAGAAGAGACGGTTCTGGAAATTTCGGGGACACTGACAACGAAAGAAGAAGTCAGCTTTAAGTTTTATTATCCATACAATTCCAGTAAAAAGATGCTGCTGGTAGATTATATCCGGGAAGGCGCGGCGGTATTTGGAGAGTTCGTTGCTTCGGAAGTCAGTGATGCATTTTATCTGAGTTATGATAATAAGAACACACAGTTTACCAATGTGCAGTACCGGCTGAAAACGGAGAATGGAAGAAGCTGGACAGACTGGGCGAATCTGGAAAAGACCAAACCGGAAAGCTGGGAAGATAATACCTTCTTTCCAATCGTAGAACATGTATGGGGTGTTCAGGTTCGGCAGGATCCGAACGATCCTTATGTCTATGTACAGTTCCGGGGAACTGACAGCAAAGAAGACTGGGTTACGAAGTTTACGAAAGACACGGGAAATCAATGGATTGATTTTGGAGGGAAAGAGAATCCTTATCTGTGGCGGACTACCGACAGTCCGAATGATACAAGCAGGATCCCGCTGTCTGAGCTAAGTTATCCCTGCCTGGTAGGAGAGCGGGAAGGCGAGGCAAATACCCCAACAGGTACAGGGGTGAACATAAATGGTACGTGGAAGGGTGTATTGGACGTCGATAACCGTGGAGACAGTGTCAATACCGTTCCAAAAGGAGAGTACGAGACAGAAAAAAGCACGTATTACGGCAGCGCCACATTGTACGATTACTATTCGGATCGTGAGATGCAAGGGGAAAAGCCTGTTGGAGATCAGAATGGAATCAATCTGGATACATCAGAGATGTTGAATCTGGCGATTAGTGAATATTCCAAACAGAATCAGCAGACAATGTCGCCGATTTATATGGCAGGAAAGGCAGATAATGCGAAACAGCTCTATCGCTATGAAGAGCGGACAAATAAATGGAGCGGGAAATTTCATGAGGTCGCCGGAAAAGGAGGACAGGATGTCGGAATTGCAAAACAGGGTCTGGTGGATAGTTCCTTGACAGATGGACAGCTGACCCAGGAGAGTCATCCGGTGCCGTTATTTGATGAGACGTTCCTGCGGGGCGGCAATGAATATGGCGTTTCACTGGGAAATGTTTATAAAAACGTACAGTTTCCATTTAAGAAAAATGAAAAGACCGGTTACTGGGAATTTAACAGCGCCAGAGGAGAGGATGCATTGAGCCTCTATGAGGACGTTGATACAGGATATTTTCTGAAGCGTACGGGGATTCCGATCACCGGTATGGGAAGCAATGGTTTTTTCCCGCTGAATACGTCAAATGATGAACCGAGAAACTATCTGTTCGGCAGCAGAATCGATATTCCATTTACTCTTCCGGAGGGTAATGTTGTCCAGATGGAAGAAAACGGAGAAAAAGTTCCGGTTACCTTTGAATTCTCAGGAGATGACGATACCTGGATCTTCATTGACGGACAACTGGTTCTGGATATCGGCGGGATTCATGATACCATCAAAGGAAGCATTAACTTTGAAAAAGGGACGTTTACAGTAGAGCGTTTTACGAAAAAAGATGGAAAAATCAGGCAGGAAAAAGCTCAGACAGGAAAATTCAATCTGGATGATACGAAAAAAGAGCATACACTGACCATGTTTTATATGGAGCGTGGACAGGGAGCATCCAATATGAAGATTACCTTTAACTTTCCGAAGATGAACACATTGGATGTTACGAACTCCATTGATACCAGTGGCGCGAATCCGATCTTCGAGGATGCCCTCAGCCACATCGGAAGTTTTGATTATGAGATCAGCAACCGGGTAGTATCAGGTGAGACACTTCCGGTGGAAGAATCAGCCGGATATATCAAGTCGGCAAGACACGAAGAATTTGACGAAATTTCCCAAGGGTCGCAGATCACGTCGGGAGAGAAGGTAACAGCAGATGCAGTCCAAAAGTCATTTGGAGAGAACAGAAGATATGTATTAGAGATGCGGGAGGAGCAGTCGGTTCATCCGGGCTCATCGCCGGAAGAGATGAAGCAGGGACTTGTTTCAGTTGAGAAGAGAAGTGCAATGGATGTCAGTACCATGCGTTATCTTCGCCTGGAGGCTTACAACAGCAGTGACATCCTGGATACGGCAGGAGAAAGTTTGTATGTCTCTTTACGGGATACAGCTGACAACCGGATCGGAGGCTGGGCACACCGTCTGGAATATGAAGACGGCAACAATGGTGTAGGAAGTAAGAACTGGAATATCCTTCGCCTGGATCTCAACAAGATGACCTATCAGCAGAATTACACAACCGGGACGCTGAGCACTACATTTGACCGCAAGAGCGTGAAAGCAGTAGAGTTCGCAACCCGTAGGACGGAAGAACTTTACCTTGACAATCTGATATTTTACGCACAGACGGAAGCGGTTCCGTATCATGGATTTTCTGTAGATGACAGCCAGATTTCCGATTATGGTTCGGTGGAGAGCCAGGAGCTGGAATTTGCCAACGGTGCATGGTATGAGCATTACAATGAGACCGTTTCCCAGGCAAAATACAAGATGGTAGAAGACGGAGTATTCAGTCTCGGAGATCAACAGACAGCGAAATTCCTGGATAAATTCCGGGTAGGAAGCTACATCCAGATCAGACAGAAGAATATCGATTCGAGAGTATTTGATACAACGTGGAGTATTTTAAACGGACCGAACAGAGATGTTGTGGATGAGAACTGGCTGCTTCCGTCCCGAACAGATTCGCATACGATCATCAACGATGGAGAGACGCTGAATCTGACCAATATTCCGGGAATCTGTCCAAGTGATGGAAGAACGTCCATCCCGTATGGAAACTTCCGTCCGGAAAGACCGAAAGAAGCGTTTGTCTATCGGGATTATATCGAACCGGACAACGACGAAGGAAAAGAGATTTATCTGACGGCTGCGTTCCATAATGCATTGAAGACAGGATCCATTGAGATCGTGAAAAAGCTGGATGTATTAGAGGATCAGATCAAAGCTTTTGACGGCGCTGAATTTGAGTTTGACATCATCTATACCGATATTGCGGGAATGCAGTTAGAGCAGGAGCAGATCGTGCAGACCGTATCTGTGAAGATGGAATGGGAGAATGGAGAACTGGTCGGAAGAACGACGGTTACAGGAATTCCGGCAGGAACGCGCTATGAGATCCGGGAGCGGCAGAGCAATGGTCTGGTACTGCAGAAAATTGAAGGTCAGTTGAATGGTCATGAAGGAAAAGATACGGATGGTACGATAGACGGCGTTGTGCAGGGACAGCCTCCGTATGTAGAAGCGGTGGTATTCGGCGAAACCGCGGCGGTCTATACATTCACCAATACAATAGATCCATTTCAGATTGAAGCAGTGAAGATCTGGGATGATGAAGGATATGAAGAGAATCGTCCGACTTCTATTTTGATCGAATTACAGAGAAGACCTGCCAATCAGCCGAACGCTGAGTGGGAAAATGTGACAAAAGACTTTTATGGTCAGAATCTGCCAGAAGTAAAACTTTCAGAAGAAAATAACTGGACGGCACGATCTAATGAGATTCCAGTTCTGCAAAACGGAACTTATTATAAATACCGCATTCAGGAAAAATCTGACCCGACTGCCGATGGAGCGCCGCTTGAGAATTATACGGCGGTATACAGTGACGGGGAAAAATATGAGGATAATGGCAACCAAATTGAAAAATTTACGGTAACGAACAGCGTTTATGAACTTCGGGTTGTGAAAGACTGGAAGGACGGAGAGGATCCGGCAAGACCAACGGAGATCACCATTCAGCTTCAGAGAGCGCCCGAAGGTTCTGATCAGTTTGAAGACGTAGGCAAACCGCAAAAACTGAGTGTCCACACCGACCCGAGATGGGAATATACATATAAAGGTCTGGAAAAATTAGGTCCAGATGGAAAGCCATATCAATATCGGGTATTAGAGCAGGAGATGAAAAATGCGGCAGGAGATACGGTGATCACAGTGGACAACAGCAAGGGTCCGGCAAAAGAGGCGGGAGACTATATGATCTCTTACGAATCAAAACCGGGCGAACTGAAGATCGTCAATACCAAGGATCTTGGAACTGTTGTAATAGAAAAGAAAAGTGAAGATGGCAAGACTCTGCTGAAGGGGGCGAAATTTAAAGTAGAGCGATTAAAACCAAAAGAAGGAACGGTGGAAGACAATTCGTTTGAGACGGGAAAATTCAACGAGAACTGGGTGGTAGACGAGGTCTATACCGTAGGAACCTTTGTGACAGGAGAAGATGGAAGGATTACCATCAAAGAACTTCCATACGGATATTACCGTCTGACAGAGGTTCAGGCGCCGCCGGGTTATGTGCAGTTGAAACAGTCCGTAGACTTTGAGATCGACAGAGAGATATTAGACCAGGCAGAACAAGAAACAGGCAATCCATATCTGCTCATCGAGATCAAAAACCGTCCGAAGCTGGATGTTCCGGAGTCAGGAGCCGGCGGAATCTTCGGATTCTTTGCAGCAGGTCTGGTTTTGATGGGAGCAGCCATAATTCTGTATATCAGACAGAAGATGAAACAAGAACAGTAAAAGAAAGAGGTACCTAAATGAAAGGGAGAAAAATTTGGAAAAAATGTGTGGCAGGTATGCTTGCCGCAGCCATGATGATGGGAATGACGCTTGGAGTTTCGGCAGCAGAAAATGAGGAGGCAGCGCCGAACTTCGATGCGACCCAAAAAGGAAGCGTTACGATCATAAAAAAGGATAATACAGAGGCACAGAATCCGATTGCGGGTGTTACATTCAACTTTGCAAAGATCGGAGAGTTTGTACAGGCTGAAAATGACGGAAGCGTCGTACTTGGTTTTTCACTGGATGAGAAACTGACAGAGGCAATTACAATCAAAACACAGCCTTTGGGAACAACAGATCAGGGAGTTAAGTATTATGACGGAGGAGAACTCCAGAAAGAACTGCAGACATCGGAAAACAAGGATGCATTGACAAAGCTTGCGACAGATGTATTTGGAACAACAGATGCAAAAGGAACGGTAAGTAAATCTGAGTTGGATTTGGGACTTTATCTGTTTGTGGAAACAAAGGCTCCGGCCGGAGTTGCTGCAGCACATGCTCCATTTATCCTGTCAGTTCCGATGACTTCTGCAGATGAAACTGAATGGGTGTATGATATTACTGTTGAGCCGAAAAATGATTTGGTAGATACACCGGTGCCGGTAAAATCAGTAGAAGGCACAACAAAGGATAAAGACAGAGATACGGCATCTGTGGGAGATGTTCTGACTTATACACTGAAAACGAACATCGTTGATGCATTTGGTACTCTTGATAAACTGGTGCTTTATGATGATATGAGCAAAGGTCTGACTTTACAGAAAAAAGTTGACAATGCTTATGTAGATGCAGATCTGAACGCAGTAGAAACAGATAAAGCAAGTATTTTCACAGTGACCGGAACTAAGAAAGATGGATCTAAGGTGGATCTTACAACAGATGCCATTTCTGTTACAGCAACTACAACAGAGACTGGAACGAAGTTAAGTATTACATTTAAGGAGCCAAATACGATCAAAAAAAATTATGCATCCGTGTCTGTGTCTTATCCTGCAAAGCTCAATAAAGATGCAGCAATTTACGATCCAAACACCAACCAGGTTACAATGGACTATGGAACAGAGACGGGAATCAAAGGAAATGAAATCAATGTATATACATACGGATATGCATTAGAGAAAGTAAATAAAGAGAACAAGAAATTATCAGGAGCAGAGTTCCAGATTTTCTCTTCTGAGGACGACGCAAAGAAGAGGAAGAATCCATTGACTTTCCTGTCAGAAAAGGAAAAGGGTGAATTAGTAAGTACGGCAACATCTGGAGCAGATGGAATCGTGAAATTCTATGGTCTGGAACCGGGAACATACTGGATCGCGGAGACGAAAGCGCCGGACGGATACAATCTGCTGAAAGATCCGGTACAGATTGAGGTAACAAGAGTTACAGGAGTGCTTACAGAGGGACAGGCTGATATCCAGATCGTCAATACCAAAGGATTTGAACTTCCGACAACAGGTGGAGCAGGTACGATCGTATTTACACTGGGTGGAATCATCGTGATGATCCTGGCAGTTGCGATTTATCTGAAAAGCAGAAAAAAACAGTCTTAAAAAAATGAAACGGAGATAAGGGGACGGATACACGTTCCCTTATTTCTGTTCGGACAATGACAGGTGAACGTATGAAAAGTAAACTATGGATTGGGCTGCTCTTTCTGACAGGTTTTTGTATTTTTTCTTATCCTGTCCTGAGCAATTATCTGGCGGAGAAAAACCAGGCAAAGGTTGTGGATCTGTATCATGAAGATGTTGCGGATATGGAAGAGGAACAGATTGAGGAAGAGTGGCAGCGCGCAAAAGCATACAACCGGACACTGAAGGAAACTATCATCATAGACCCGTTTACGGAAGATCTGGCAGAAGAACTGGATACAGAATATCAGGCGCTTTTGAATGTCAATGGAGTGATGGGAGAGATACGGATCCCGAAGATTGATGTGGAGATCCCGATCTATCACGGAACTTCTCCGGAGGTGCTGCAAAAGGGGATTGGGCATATTCAGAATACGTCCCTTCCGGTGGGAGGGATCAATACCCATGCGGTGCTGAGCGGACACAGAGGACTTCCGTCTGCAAAGCTGTTTTCAGATCTGGATGAACTGGAAGAGGGGGATGTTTTTTATCTGGATATTTTAGATCGGGAGTTATGCTATCAGGTGAATCAGGTGAAAGTGGTGACGCCGGATCAGACAGAAGATCTGGAAATTGTGGAGAACCATGACTATGTGACGCTGGTGACCTGTACGCCTTACAGTGTCAATACTCACAGACTGCTGGTGCGCGGGGAGCGGATCGAGTCGGCAGAAAAAACGGGCGAAACGCCGAAGCAAAGCGCGCGGCAGGAACGAGAAGCAGGCAGAAGGATGTTGGTATTCCTTGCAGGAATCGGACTTTCCCTTTGTCTGTTGATCTGGGTATTCTTCCGGAGAATGAGGGAAAGAGCATGAAAAAAACGGGACGAATGATCACACAGATCGCAGCGGTCTTTCTGTTTCTGGCAGGCGCCGCTTTGTGCGGCAGCCCATTTTATCACGAATGGAAGTCTGAGAAGAACAGTCAGGAACAGATCGCAGTATTTGAAGAGAAAAAAGAAGAACCAGAAGAAACATTGCTGGCAGAAATGAACGCATATAATCAGAAGATTTATGCGGAACATCAAAAAGATCTGAAAGATGCGTGGAGTTATGAGCAGGGGGTATTTTCACTGGAAGCATATAATCGGCCGGATTCTATGATCGGGGTTTTAAAGATCCAGGCTATGGATGTGGAACTTCCGTTGTATCTGGGCGCAAACAGCAAAAATATGGAACAGGGGGCGGCGGTGCTCGGGCAAACCAGCATGCCGATTGGAGGGATCAACACCAACTGCGTGATCGCAGGACACCGGGGCTGGAAAGGAATCCCCATGTTTCGGGATATTGAACTGTTACAGCCGGGGGATGAAGTGCTCGTGGAGAATCTCTGGGAGACTTTGCGGTATCAGGTCAGCGAGATCCGGATCATTTTGCCGGATGATATTGAAGCAGTCAAAATACAGGAAGGCGCGGACATGCTCACGCTGATGACGTGTCATCCTTACACAGACAACACACATCGATATGTGGTATATTGCAAAAGAGTGCAAGAGCAGGAGGCGGAGAAACGTCCGGAGACAACGGAAACAAAGCCCGTTGTTCTGCCGCAGTCTTCCCAGCAGAAAATCCGGAGAGAACAGTTTCTGGGGAAAGCGGGGTTCGTTCTTTTTGTGGCAGGAACCATTCTGCTGACAGGGGATATTCTTCTGCGGCGGCGAAGAAAATAGGAGAAGTTTCATTTCCACTCTTTTAATCTGCCGTATTTATGGTATAATAGCGTCTAAGAATGTCTGTTGGCAGACAGAACGAATATTTGGATAGAAGGAGTGAGCGGTATGGATTTAGTGACAGTTCGGGAATTATTTAAAAATAGAGAGCAGTATCTGGATAAAAAGGTGACAGTAGGGGGATGGATCCGCAGTATCCGTGATTCGAAGACATTCGGATTTATCGTGGTAAATGACGGTTCTTATTTTGAGCCTTTGCAGATCGTGTATCATGACAAGATGGAGAATTTTGAAGAGATCTCCAGGCAGAATGTAGGAGCAGCGATCATTGTGACAGGAACTTTGGTTGCAACTCCGCAGGCAAAACAGCCGTTTGAGATTCAGGCAGATGAGGTAACGGTAGAAGGAGCTTCTGCGCCGGATTATCCGCTTCAGAAGAAGCGTCACAGCTTTGAATATTTGAGAACGATCTCTCATTTACGTCCGAGAACAAATACATTCCAAGCGGTGTTCAGAGTGCGTTCTATGATCGCATATGCGATCCACCAGTTCTTCCAGGAGAGAGGCTTTGTGTATGTCCACACACCACTGATCACAGGAAGTGACTGTGAGGGTGCAGGAGAGATGTTCCAGGTGACGACGATGGATCTGAACGATGTGCCGAAGAAAGAAGACGGAAGCATTGACTACAGCAAAGATTTCTTTGGAAAAGAAACCAATCTGACAGTCAGCGGACAGCTCAACGGAGAGACATTTGCACAGGCGTTTCGAAGTATCTATACATTTGGACCGACCTTCCGTGCAGAGAACTCCAACACCACAAGACATGCGGCAGAGTTCTGGATGATCGAGCCGGAGATCGCCTTTGCAGATCTGGAAGACAATATGGATCTGGCAGAGTCGATGTTAAAATATGTGATCTCCTATGTGCTGGAGAATGCGCCGGAAGAGATGAATTTCTTCAACTCTTTCGTAGACAAAGGACTGCTTGACCGTCTGAACAATGTGGTAAATTCTGACTTTGCAAGAGTGACTTACACAGAAGCGGTTGATATTCTGATGAAGAATAATGACAAGTTTGAATATAAAGTTTCCTGGGGAACGGATCTGCAGACAGAGCATGAGCGTTATCTGACAGAAGAGATTTATAAGCGTCCGGTATTCGTGACAGATTATCCGAAGGAGATCAAAGCGTTCTACATGAAACAGAACGATGACGGAAAGACCGTTGCAGCAGTGGATTGTCTGGTGCCGGGCATCGGAGAGATCATCGGAGGAAGCCAGAGAGAGGATGATTTTGAGAAGCTGCGCGCAAGAATGGCAGAGATGGATCTGAATGAAGAAGATTACAAGTTCTATCTGGATCTGAGAAAATACGGTTCTACCAGACATGCAGGATTTGGACTGGGATTTGAAAGATGTGTGATGTATCTGACAGGTATGTCCAACATCCGTGACGTGATTCCATTCCCAAGAACGGTAAACAACTGCGATCTGTAAAAGATACAGAGCAGACAATTCAAAGAGGGTGCCCCAAGAGCAGATGCTTTTGAGCACCCTCTTTCCTGATACAAGACAAAGTGAGAGAGGAGAAATCGTGTGAAATTTATACATATTGCGGATGTGCACCTGGGAGCATCCCCGGATGCCGGGGATGCTTATTCGGAAGATCGGTCTCGGGAATTGTGGGAGACATTTGAGAAAGTAGTACAGCTGTGTGAACGGGAGCAGACGGATCTTCTGCTGATCGCAGGAGACTTCTTCCATCGTCAGCCCCTTCGCAGAGAATTAAAAGAAGTGGATTATTACTTTTCCAGACTGTCTCATACGAAGGTGGTGCTCATTGCGGGCAATCATGATTTTCTGAAGCAGGATTCTTATTACCGCAGCTTTTCCTGGAGTAGCAATGTATATCCGCTGTTTGATACAGAGCCGGAATGTGTGATCTTTGAGGATCTGGATACGGCAGTGACCGGATTTAGTTATGACTCCCGTGAGAGACGGACTCCTCTGGATGGGGGAATCCGTGCAGAAGGAGATGCAGCGTATGAGATCCTTCTGATCCATGGGGGAGATGAAAAGCATCTTCCTTTCACCAGAAGCCAGCTTGCCCATTCCGGATTTGATTATATTGCCATGGGACATATCCACAAGCCGCAGCAGGTGATTCCGGGACAGGCAGCCTATGCAGGAGCGTTGGAGCCCATCGACAGAAATGATATCGGAGCCCACGGACTGATCCGGGGAGAGATTTCAAAAAAGGGGACTAAGATCGAGTTTGTTCCCTTTGCAAAGAGAGAGTATCGGCAGATTGAGAGTTTGGTGGAAACCGGGATGGGAAATGCAGCCATTCGGGAACGTGTGACGGAACAGATCAAACAGCAGGGAATGCAGCATTTGTATCAAGTAATCCTGACAGGAGAGAGAGAGCCGGATCTGGAAATCGATACCATACCGCTGGAGCGGATGGGAAATGTTCTGGAAGTAACAGACAGAACCGTGCCGGCATATGATTTTGAAAGATTATGGAAGGAAAACCAGGAGAATCTGATCGGAAACTATATCAAGGCATTCGCAGGGTGTGAACCAGGCAGTGTGGAATATGAAGCTCTTTGCGAAGGAGTCCGGGCCCTGATGGAGAATCAGCAGTAGGAGACAGTATGAGGATAAAAGAACTAGAGATCAAAAATTTCGGAAAATTTTCCCGGAGGAGGTTTGAATTTCAGGATGGGATTCAGGTGATCTACGGGGAAAATGAATTCGGAAAATCGACCATATATGCTTGCATCAAAGCCTTGCTTTTCGGAATGGAACGAGGCAGGGGAAAAGCTGCGCAGAATGATATGTTCAGCCGGTTTGAGCCATGGGAAAATCCCAATGAGTATGCAGGAGTACTCCGGTTTTCCTGCGGCGGAAAAATGTTCCGTCTGGAGCGCAGATTTGACCGGTACAGCAAAAGTGCAAGTCTGATCTGTGAGGACGATGGAGAAGAACTTTCTGTGGAACATGGAGATCTGGATATGCTGTTAAATGGAATGACGGCAGAAAAGTTTGAAAATACGGCTGCCATCACGCAGTTTGGCGCAAGGCCGGGGCAGACTCTGGCACAGGAGCTTCAAAATTATGCTGCGAATTACTATGAGACAGGAAACAGCGGGGTAGATCTGGCAGGCGCCGAGATTTTTCTGAAGCGTCGGCAAAAAGAAGTGGAGAGAAAGCAAAAGGCTCTGGAGGAAGAAGCAGCGGGAAAACGCCGGGAGATCTGGCAGAAATATCAGTATCTCCAGCAGGAACTGGAAAAACTGCAGAAAGAGGAAAAAGAACAAAAGCAACAGATTGTTGCGCTTAAAAAACCAGTACAGAGCAGGACACAGGACGTGACAAAAGGAAGAAACTGGCAGTTGGCTGGAGCATTGCTCTGTTTGCTGATTGGCGGACTTCTTCACAATCTGTATTCTTTCATTCCTGTGATTTTGGCGGTACTGTTTGGATGCTGGTGGTTTCTGGATAGAAAGAGACAGAAAGCAGATCTGCAGAAGGAACAAAAGGAAGAAGAACACGCTTATCGGGAAGCAGTCAGAAAACGAAAGTGGACACTGCAGAGGATCCAGGAAGAAGAAAAGGAAAAAAAGATCCTGTTGAATCATTTTAAAGAGCAGGCAGAAGAACTGGAAGAGCCGGGGGAAGAGCAGAGGAAGCTGAAACAGACACTGCAGGCGCTTCGGCTGGCAGCAGATACCATGGAGAAAACATCGGCAGCCATATCCAGGGATTTTGGCAGTGTATTGAATGAGCGGGCATCTGAAATCCTGGAGGCTGTGACTGCAGGAGCTTATACAAGGCTTCTGGTGGAAGAACCGCTGAAACTGATCCTTTGGAAAGAGGGACAGAGGATCCCGGTGGAGCGGGTCAGCCGGGGGACGGCGGAGCAGGTCTATTTTGCACTTCGTATGGCTGCTCTGGATCTGCTTTATGGGGAGGAAATGCCGGTAGTATTTGATGATGCATTCGGCTGTTACGATGAAAAAAGATTAAAAGATACGCTAAAGTGGTTGAGTCAACAGCCAAGACAGGTTATAATATTTAGTTGCCAAAAACGTGAAAACGAATTGTTGGAACAAATAAAACAAGAGAAAGCAGACCATAGAAATAAAGGGGAAGATTTTCGATGAAAATAGAATTGCCAAGAAAAGTGGTTTTGATCATTAAAAATTTGCAGCGACATGGATATGAGGCCTATGCAGTCGGCGGCTGTGTCAGAGATTCGGTGCTCAACCGCAAGCCGGAGGACTGGGATATCACGACCTCCGCAAAGCCGGAGCAGGTAAAGCGGATATTCCGGCGTACGGTGGATACAGGGATCGAACATGGAACCGTGACGGTTCTGATCGGGAAAGACAGATTTGAAGTGACGACATACCGGGTGGACGGGCTGTACGAGGACGGACGTCATCCAAAAGAAGTGACTTTTACGAATCAGCTGGAAGAAGATCTCAAACGAAGAGATTTTACGATCAATGCGATGGCTTACAATGACGAGGCGCGGCTGGTGGATCCATTTGGCGGAATGAAAGACTTAAATTCCCACCTGATCCGATGTGTAGGAGATCCCAAAGAGCGGTTTTCCGAGGATGCTCTGCGGATTCTGCGGGCAGTCCGTTTTTCCGCACAGCTGGCATTTCCGATCGAGGAGGAAACGTCGGATGCAATCCGCGAGCTGGCAGGCAATCTGGAGAAGATCAGCGCAGAGCGGATCCAGACAGAACTGGTAAAATTACTGATTTCCGATCACCCGGAGCGGATACAGGATGCCTGGGAACTGGGAATTACTAAAGTAGTACTTCCGGAATGGGATGCCATGGTTGGGGTAAAACAGAATACACCTCACCACAAATATGATGTGGCTGCCCATACGATCCGCGCCATGCAGTCCGTGAAGAATGACAAGGTATTACGGCTTACGATGTTGTTCCATGATATGGGAAAACCGGTGATGAAGACTACGGACGAAACGGGAAGAGACCATTTCAAAGGACATGCGATCGCCAGTGAGGAGATTGCAAAAAACGTGATGAAACGTCTGAAATTTGATAACGATACCATACGAAAAGTAACGAAATTAGTATCTTATCACGACTATCGGATGGAAGCTTCCGGACCGGAAGTACGCCGTGCCATGAATAAGATTGGAGTGGAATTGTTCCCATATTATCTGGCAGTGCGTCTGGCAGATACCAAAGCGCAGAGTTCCTATGAACGCAGAGAAAAGCTGGAGAACATTATCCAGATCCGGGAATTGTATCAGACTGCTTTGCGCAACCGGGAGTGTGTAACGCTCAAAGGGCTTGCTGTGACAGGAACTGATCTGATGCAGCTTGGGGTTGCGCCGGGAAAGGGCCTTGGAATCCTGTTAGAAGAGCTGTTGGACAAGGTGATCGAAGATCCAACATGGAATACAAAAAAAAGATTGTGTGATTATGTGAAAGAAAGAGCAGGTATTTAGCATACTTGCCATAATGCACTCATAGATTAGAAAGAGTTTTGAATCTGGTCCGCATATGCGGAGAAAAAAGTGCAGGGGGCAAATATGAGAGAATATGAGTTAGAAGTTCTGGAACAGTATGACATAGAAGTAATAAGCACCCGTAAGACAAGGGGTGCTTATTTTTGCGATACAAAGGATGGTGTGCTGCTGCTTGGGCCGGCAGGAATTTCCAGGGGACGCGCGCCGCTGATGTATTTTTTGCTGCGTCATCTGGAGACAGAATATGGGATGTGCGTAGATACGCCGGTATTTACAAAAGATGGAAAGCTTTTCAGTGTATCGTCTGATGGAACAACCTATCTTCTGAAAAAATGGTTTTCTGCAAGAGAATGTGAAGTGAGACGGGAAAGAGAGGTGCTGGAAGCGGCACAGACGCTGGCATTTTTGCATCAGCGAATGGAGTGGCAAGAGGTACTGGAAACCGGAAAATGGACGGCAGATCGGATGGAAGATATGGCATTTGAGACAACAGAGGAAGACAGGCAGGTCCGGAAAATGGAATTAAAGCCACCGGTAGGAGATGATATGCTTTCTGAATTCAGGCGTCATAACCGGGAATTGAAAAAGGTGCGTGCATTTATCCGCTCCAGAGTAAATAAAAACGAATTTGAGCGGGAATTTCTGGCAAATTTTGAGTTTATGTATGAGATGGCGCAGCATGTGACAGAACGAATGGAACATTCCGGTTATCTGCAGCTGTATCAGGAAAGTGTCGAAAGGGAACATCTGGTGCATGGAGATTATAACTATCACAATATTCTGACCGGACAGGGGAAATCCGCCATCACTCATTTTGAACATTTTCGGATCGATGTCCAAGTGCAGGATCTGTACTATTTTCTGCGAAAAGTGATGGAAAAGCATCAGTGGAAGGAAAGCCTAGGACAAAAGATCCTGGATATCTACCAAAGCGTACGGCCTTTGGACGCCCTGGAGAAAGAAGTTCTTGCATTATGCCTGGCATATCCAGAGAAGTTCTGGAAGACAGCAAATCTGTATTCCAACTCCAATAAAGCGAGGATTCCGGAGAAAAGTGTAGAAAAACTGCACACGGCAGTGGGGCAGAAGGCAGAAAAAGAGCAGTTTTTAAAGAATATATTCACTTTTCATTTATAGGCAGCTGTTGTATAATAAAAACATACTATATAGCAGGAGGTGCCTAACATGGGTTACAAAGAAACTTATCAGGAATGGCTGACAAATCCGTATTTTGATGCAGATACCAAAGCAGAACTGAAGCGTATCGCTGCAGATGAGAATGAAATAAAAGAGCGTTTTTATACAGATCTGGAGTTTGGTACTGCCGGATTGAGAGGGATTATCGGCGCAGGAACTAACCGGATGAATCTCTACACCGTCAGAAAAGCAACACAGGGACTGGCAAACTACATCCTGAAAAACGGAAGTGCAGAGAAAGGGGTTGCCATCGCATTTGATTCCCGCCGGATGTCTCCGGAATTTGCACAGGAAGCAGCGTGCTGTCTGGCAGCCAACGGGATCAAAGCATATGTGTTTGATTCTCTGCGTCCGACACCGGAGCTTTCTTATGCAGTGAGAAAGTTGGGATGTATCGCCGGGATCAACATTACAGCCAGCCACAATCCACCAGAGTATAACGGATATAAAGTATACTGGGAAGATGGCGCGCAGATCACACCGCCTCATGATAAAGGGATCATGGACGAGGTGAAAGCAGTGGAAGATTACACTACAATGAAGACCATGTCTGCAGAAGAGGCAAAGGCAGCAGGACTTTACGAAGTGATCGGAGCAGAGGTAGATGATGCATACATAGCAGAGCTGAAGAAGCAGGTGATCCATCAGGATGCCATTGATGCAGTTGGAAAGGATCTGAAGATCGTATACAGTCCGCTGCACGGAACCGGAAATATTCCGGCCCGCAGAATCTTAAAAGAACTTGGCTTTGAGAACGTCTATGTTGTAAAAGAGCAGGAGCTTCCAGATGGAGAATTCCCGACTGTTTCTTATCCGAACCCGGAGGCTGCAGAAGCTTTTGATCTGGGACTGAAACTGGCCAAAGAAGTGGATGCGGATATCGTTCTTGCAACAGACCCGGATGCAGACAGACTGGGCGTGCGTGTCAAAGATAAAAACGGAGAATACCACGATCTGACCGGAAATATGTCAGGATGTCTTCTGGCAGATTATGAGATCGGACAGAGGAAAGCGCTGAAAGGACTGCCGGAAGATGGATATCTGATCAAGACCATCGTAACGACGAACATGGCAGATGCCATTGCAGAGCATTATCAGGCAGGACTCATCGAAGTACTGACAGGATTCAAATATATTGGACAGCAGATCCTTGGATTTGAGACAACCGGAAAAGGAGAGTATCTGTTTGGATTCGAAGAGAGCTATGGCTGCCTGATCGGTACGCATGCAAGAGATAAGGATGCGATCGTTGCAACTATGGCGTTGTGTGAAGCAGCCGCTTATTATAAGACAAAAGACATGACTTTGTGGGATGCCATGATCGAAATGTACGAAAAATACGGATACTACAAAGATGATATTCAGTCTATCACGCTGAAAGGAATCGAAGGACTTGCCAAAATCCAGGAGATCCTGGAGACGCTGCGCAAGAATCCGCCGGCAGAGATCGCAGGATACAAGGTGCTCAAAGCAAGAGATTACAAGGCAGATAAGATCAAAGATATGCAGACAGGAGAAGTGTCTTCTACAGGGCTTCCTTCCTCTAATGTGCTGTACTATGATCTTTCCGATGATGCATGGCTGTGTGTAAGACCTTCCGGAACAGAACCAAAAGTAAAATTCTATTATGGCGTTAAGGGAGTTTCTCTGGCAGATGCCGATGAAAAATCCGCATCCATGGGAAAAGAAGTACTGGCTATGATCGATGAGATCATGTAAACCTTCTCTTTGTAGGGCAAATCCGTGAAACTGCTTGACAAAAGCAGTTTCACCAGTTATAACAGTACATAAGGGTATCGACATGTAAAAGGTAGAGACATGCGGCCTTTACCAGTTTAGAATATTCATTCTAGTAGAATAAAGAGGAGGAATTATCCATGAACAAAACAGAATTGATCGCAGCAATCGCTGAGCAGGCAGAAATTTCAAAGAAAGATGCAGAGAAAGCATTAAAAGCTTTTGTTGATGTAGTAACAGAGCAGTTAAAAGAAGGAGAAAAAGTACAGTTAGTAGGATTCGGTACTTTTGAAGTAAGCGAAAGAGCAGCAAGAGAAGGAAGAAATCCTCAGACAGGAAAGACGATGAAGATCGCAGCTTGCAAAGCTCCGAAATTCAAAGCTGGAAAAGCTCTGAAAGACGCTGTAAACGCATAATTGATCGAGAAATAGAAGTGGAAAGGGAATACAGTCGGACAAGCTGCCGGTTGTATTCTCTTTTTGAGTTTTAGAGAATATGGGAGGAATCGCAAAGTATGAGATTGGATAAATTTTTAAAAGTGTCCCGTTTGATCAAACGGCGGACTGTTGCAAATGAAGCATGTGATGCAGGAAGAGTGCTGGTAAACGGAAAACCGGCAAAAGCATCTGTAAAAGTGAAAGTCGGAGATATCATTGAGATCCAGTTTGGAACCAAAACCGTGAAGGCGGAAGTTCTGGATCTTCAGGATACGACGAAAAAGGAAGAGGCAAAAGATCTGTTCCGTTATCTGTAAGATCGAAAATATGGCAAATATCAGATGTTCTGTCATAAAATCCGGGAACCTTTCATATATATAGAAAAGCAGAAGGAAAGGGGAACGGATATGGAAGAACGACAAATGCCCGCAAAGGCGCACAAGCTGATTGTGAACAATAGAAAGACAAGTATGGTAACCGGTGTTCTGGATGTGCTCTCTTTTGACTTGAATGAGATCCTTCTGGAAACGGAACAGGGAATGCTTATGGTAAAAGGAACCGATCTTCATGTGAACCGCCTGAGTGTGGAAAAAGGAGAAGTAGACCTTTCCGGAAATATTGACAGTATCGCATATTCCGGGGTAAATCAGAATACGCCGGGCGAAAGTTTTCTGTCCAAATTATTTAAGTAGGCGTATCGTATGATGCTTGGGATTGAGAGAGAGGTTGTAATTTTTTTCTATGCGGTTCTGACGGGAAGCGTTGTGTTCTGCGGATATCAGATTTTGCTGTTATTTCGAAAGCTGGTGAAGCATCGCCATGTTGTCGAGGCCATAGAAGACCTGTTGTTCTGGCTGGCTGTCAGTATGTATCTGTTCCGGCAGATGTATTGTACGACGTATGGAAGTATCCGTTGGTTCTTTGTAGTCGGGATCGTATCAGGAGCTCTTGCTGCCGGAGGGATTGGACGTCTGCTGCAGAGGCAGGTTCGAAACAGAAAAGAGAAAGAAAGCAGGAAATCTTCATAAAAAATGGGAAATGCCTTGAAAAAACAACAGGAAGCAGATAGAATAATCCTATTGAGCAAGTTGATTGCCGGAAACAGGAAACCAAGATTTGAATGGATAGGGTGAGCAGGATGGCAGTTCAAAAACAGAAGACAAAGGATAGAATAAAAAGCCAAAAAAAAGACTCCGCATGGAAGTATCATAAGAAAAGTATGCTGCTGATCACAATGATCCTTGTGCTGTTGGTTGGTGTTCTGACAGTAAATGCAGTTTCGCTGCGGGCAAGGAATGAAGAGTACAAAAAGCAGGAAGCAGAGTTAAAGGCACAGATCCAAGATGAAAAAGAACGTGCAAAAGAAGTGGAAGCATACGAAGAGTATGTGAAGACAGATGATTATGTCAAAGAAGTGGCAGAAGACAAATTAGGGCTGGTAGATCCGAATGAGATTATTTTTCAGCCTGCAAAATAATGACGATACAAAAGAAAAGCTCCGGGAATACCTGGGGCTTTTTGTGTTCCGAGATTACAGAAGAACAAGGAGGAAATCGTTATGAGAGACGGACAGGCACTGCATACCAGCCCCTATGTGACACAAATTGAAAAATACGCAGATTCCCTGAAGCGGCTTTCCCGGATATTTTTGAAGCTGGAAGGGAAGAAACAAGCATTTTCTAATGAAGAAATTGAGGATATGTTTGACAGGGTCAAAGAAAATGTGTGTAAACATTGCGAAAAATGCTCCTGGTGCTGGGGAGAACATTTTGTACATACATATCAGATGGGATATGAGATTTTGTCGGCGGTGGATCATTATGGAAGTGAACTGAATACAGAAACAAAGCGGAAGCTGCAGCAGAAATGCGAGATGGCGCCCCGATTTCTTCGGGAAATGCTGGATGCGTTTCATGATGCAAGACAGACCATGATCTGGAATAACCGAATCGTACAAAGCAGAGAAGGATGCGCCATTCAGATGGACACGTTTGCAGATATGATACGAAGTACGGCAAAAGAACTGGAAAAAAGTCTGTTTTTGGACGAGCGTCTGGAAAAGAAGATCATCGCACATCTGAAACGGAAGCAGGTCCGTGTACTGTATACGAATTTCTTCCTGAATCAAGATGGGAAATTTGAGATCCATGTGACTGCCAAGTCGTTCGGGAATACGAATGTAACCATTAAAGAGCTGGTCCGGACTGTTTCAGAGGCAATGGGAAGGAGACTTATCCCAGAGAGCGGACAGGGGTTTATTCTGGGAAAAGAGTATCAGACCGTTGTGTGTATGGAAGGACCGGCATATTATACTTTGTATGGAGTGGCAAGGATCGGAAAGGATTGCAACAAAATTTCCGGGGATAATTTTATGATGCGGCAGCTGCCCGGAGGCAGAGTCGGCGCAGCCCTTTCGGATGGCATGGGATCCGGAGAAAAAGCGTGCAGGGAAAGCACGATGGTGATCGAACTGCTGGAAGAGCTGCTGGAGGCAGGGTTTCCGGAGAAAGCAGCCATTCAGATGATCAATACAACATTGGTCATGGGGCGGGAAGAGATTCATTTCTCGACAGTGGACATGAGTGTTTTCGATCTGTATACGGGAACGTGCAGACTGCTGAAAGCAGGGGCGTCTTCTACGTATCTGAAAAAAGGCACTGCCGTAGAACGGATCAGTTCTTCCAGCCTTCCCATCGGAGTGATGCATTCCATTGAGATCGAATCCGTGGAACGCACACTGGAAAACGGAGATTTTGTAGTAATGGTTACAGACGGGATTTTAGATGCACTGCCGGTAGGAGAACAGGATCTGATCCTGGAGACGATCATCAAAGGAACCAACAGCAGCAATCCCAAGGAGCTGGCGCATCATATCCTGGAACAGGTGCTCAGCTGGACAGCGGAGGAACCGATGGATGATATGACAGTCCTTGTGATCGGACTTTGGGAGTCTCGGGATGCTTGCATTTTGCGCGCAGATTCGGTATAGTTGAAAGTATGAAGAAGAAAATTTTGGATTTTATAGAATTGCATCATATGCTGGAAGAAAATGACAGAGTAATCGCAGGGATATCGGGCGGAGCGGACTCGGTATACCTGCTTTTTGTGCTACGAGAACTTCGGGAGAAGATTGGCTTTGATCTGATCGCAGTTCATGTCAATCATGGGATTCGCGGGGAGACGGCTTTGCGGGATGAACAGTTTACAAGAGAGCTCTGCAGACAGTGGCAGGTTTCCTGTGAAGTGCGAAATGTCTCTGTCCCGGAGATTGCAGCCAGGAGAAAGCTGTCCCAGGAGGAGGCAGGACGTCTGGTCAGACGGGAAGTGTTTGAAGAAGTGAGACAGCAATATCAGGGGACCAAGATCGCACTGGCGCATCACCAGAATGACAATGCAGAGACCATGCTGATGAATCTGGCCAGGGGAACCGGGATCCGGGGGCTTCTTGGGATCCGTCCGGTCAATGGATGTATGATCCGCCCTCTACTTTGTCTGAATCGAAGAGAGATTGAGCAGGCTCTGAATGAGGAACATCTTCTTTACTGTGAAGATGAGACCAATGCAGAAGATATTTATACGAGAAACAGGATCCGTCATCAGATCATACCGGCGCTGGAGGAGGGGGTCAACCGGCAGGCAGTGCGCCATATGAACGAAGCCATGGAACAACTGGGACAGGTGTGGGAATATCTGGAAGATGAGACCTGGAAGCAGTATCAGAATGTCGTGCAGAAACGAGAAGAGGGGATGTTCCTGTTACAGGAGGCATTGTGTCAGTGTGCTCCGGTGATCCAGAAGCGTGTGATCCAGAAGTGCCTGGAAGAACTGGCAGGCAGCGCCCGAGATCTGGGGGCAGTTCATATCGAAGCTGTGACAGAGCTGCTGGAAAAGCAGAGCGGCAAAAAAAGAAATCTTCCCTATGGGATCGTTGCTTCAAGGGAGTATGAGGGAATCTTTCTGCAAAAGCGGAAAGAAGTAAAGGAGGACTCTTTTGAAAAAGTATTGAATATTCCTGGAATTACGAGACTGGAAGATAAAAATCTGCAAATATGTTGCACGATCCGGGAAAAGGAAAGCGATTTTTCTATGGAACAGATACCGCAAAACCCCTACACGAAATGGTTTGACTATGATATAATAAAAACGAGTCTCGCAATAAGGACGAGACAGCCAAAAGATGTGCTTTCTGTGACGAAGCAGGGCAAAACCCAAAAGCTGAAATCTTATTTTATCAATGAAAAGATTCCGGCAGGGCAGAGAAGTCAGGTGCTGCTGATTGCAGAAGGACATCAGATCTTGTGGGTTGTTGGATATCGGATGAGTACCAAGTATCAGATATCTGAGCATACAAAAAAGATAATAGAGATCAAAATAATGGAGGATAAAAAAGATGGCAGAGACAATTAAAGTATTGGTTCCGGAGGAAGAAGTCAATAAGAGAATCGAAGAGTTGGGAAAACAGATCAGTGAAGCGTATGCAGGAAAACAGATCCATATGATCTGTGTATTAAAAGGCGGAGTCTTTTTCATGTGCGAACTGGCAAAAAGAATCAGTGTGCCGGTTTCCCTGGATTTTATGTGCGTGAGCAGTTATGGGGATGCGACTTCATCCAGCGGTGTTGTAAGAATTGCAAAAGACCTGGATGAGTCGATCGAAGGAAAAGACGTTCTGATCGTAGAAGATATCATTGATTCCGGACGTACCTTGTATTATCTGATCGATGTGCTGAAAAAGAGAAATCCGAACAGCATCCATCTGTGTACACTTCTGGATAAACCAGAGAGAAGAGAGCGCGATGTAGAAGTTGATTATGTCGGATTTGAGATACCGGACGAGTTCGTAGTAGGATATGGTCTTGACTACGCACAGAAATATAGAAACCTGCCATATATCGGAGTGGTAGAAGGGCTGGAATAGGAAGGAGCAAAGATCATTGAATGACAAAAGGTATAAAGGCATAAGCGGCGCAACAGTAGTTGTGTTTCTTGTTGTGATTTTCTTTGTACTCTGGATGACGAACCAGGTACAGCTGCGCGGACAGGAGATGACCTTTACACAGTTTGAAGAGGCAGTGACACAGGACAATGTAACAGATGTTGTGATCAATCAGAATAAGGCAGTGCCTACCGGAGTGGTGACGCTGACGCTGGAGGACAGCGAGACGTCTGCCAGAGTGAATGTATCGGATGTCAATGAGGTTCAGAAATTACTGGATAAACACGATATAGATTACCGGATCGGAGATATTCCGAAGGATTCCCTGTTTGCAACGACAGTGCTTCCGGTGATCCTGATGTTGGTTGGATTTATGTTTATCACCATGCTGATGAGCCGTCAGGGCGGCGGAGCCAATGCCAAAGCGATGAATTTTGGCAAGAGCCGCGCCCGTCTGAGTACGGAAAGTGATAAAAAAGTTACATTTGCAGATGTTGCAGGACTTCGAGAAGAAAAAGAAGAGTTAGAAGAGATCGTAGATTTCCTCAAAGCACCGAAAAAATATATCCAGGTAGGCGCCAGGATTCCAAAAGGAGTGCTTCTGGAAGGACCTCCGGGAACCGGAAAGACACTGCTTGCAAAAGCGGTGGCAGGTGAGGCGGGAGTTCCGTTCTTTACGATCTCCGGTTCTGATTTTGTAGAGATGTTTGTCGGTGTGGGCGCCTCCCGTGTGCGGGATTTGTTCCAGGATGCCAAGAAGAATGCACCGTGTATTATTTTTATCGATGAGATCGATGCCGTGGCAAGACGAAGAGGCAGCGGACTCGGAGGCGGTCATGACGAGAGAGAGCAGACGTTGAACCAGATGTTGGTAGAGATGGATGGATTCGGAGTCAATGAAGGGATCATCGTGATGGCGGCTACCAACCGAAAAGATATTCTGGATCCTGCGATCTTAAGACCGGGGCGTTTTGACAGAAATGTCGTAGTGGGACGTCCGGATGTGCAGGGAAGAGAAGAGATCCTGAAAGTGCATGCGAGAAATAAGCCGCTTGGAGACGATGTGGATCTGAAGCAGATCGCACAGACGACCAGCGGATTTACGGGAGCAGATCTGGAGAACCTTCTCAATGAAGCTGCAATTTTGGCAGCAAAAGAAGACAGGGTATATATCCAGCAGGCAGATATCCGTCACGCATTTGTAAAAGTGGGGATCGGGCCGGAGAAAAAGAGCCGTGTGGTTTCGGAAAAAGAGCGTCGAATCACGGCATACCACGAAGCGGGTCATGCGATCTTGTTCCATGTGCTGCCGGATGTGGGACCGGTTTACAGTGTATCGATCGTTCCGACCGGGGCAGCAGGCGGATATACGATGCCGCTCCCGGAGGGAGATGATATGTTCAATACAAAAGGACATATGCTGCAGGAGATCACGGTTTCCCTGGGAGGCCGTGTGGCAGAAGAGCAGGTATTTGACGATATTACGACAGGAGCATCTCAGGATATCCGTCAGGCGACAGCGATTGCAAAATCTATGATCACCAAGTTCGGTATGTCAGAGCGGCTTGGTCTGATCAATTATGACAATGACAGTGATGAAGTCTTTATCGGACGTGACTTTGGACACACTTCCCGTGGATATGGAGAAAAAGTCGCAGGCACGATCGACGAAGAAGTGAAGCGTATCATTGACGAATGTTACGCGAAAGCGAAGAGGATACTGGAAGAACATCAGTCCGTTCTGGAATCTTGTGCACAGTTATTGTTGGAAAAAGAAAAGATTACAAGAAGTGAGTTTGAAGCGCTTTTTGAAGAGTAAATGCAGAATGGGGCAAGCAGTTTTGGGAGATTCCAAAAAGGCTTGCCCCAAAGGAGGTCTATATGAATAAACATGCGCTGTTCTGCGACGGGACACCGGATTATGTAATACCAGCTGAGCCCGGGCTTCATGAAACAGTCAGACTGAGATTCAGAACGGCAAAAGATGATGTGGAAGAAGTTTGGTTATTATCCGGGGAGGAAGAAGTCCGGATGCAAAAAGTCAGTACTCGCGGACGGTTCGATTACTACGAAACAAAGTGGCAGCTCGGAGACGTGATGTTTTCTTATTGTTTTCGGATCAAAAGTGGGGATGAGATTTTATACTATCATCGGTGCGGCAGCTCCTGTCAGCCGGTGGAATATTATAATTTTCGGATCATGCCTGGATTTTCAACTCCAGAGTGGGCGAAAGGTGCGGTGATGTACCAGATTTTTGTGGACCGGTTCTGTAACGGAGATCCTGCCAATGATGTGGAAGACGGCGAATATATCTATATCGGGGAACCTGTAAAAAAAGTGAAAAACTGGACCGAAGCTCCGGCAGCGATGGATATCCGCAGATTTCATGGTGGAGATCTGAAAGGCGTTCTGGATAAGTTGGATTATCTGGAAGAGCTTGGAGTTGAGGTGATTTATTTTAATCCGTTATTTGTTTCTCCATCGAATCATAAGTATGATATTCAGGATTATGATTATATCGATCCTCATTATGGTGTGATCGTGGAAGATGGAGGCGAAGTGCTCCCGGATGGAGAAAAGAGCAATGCAAATGCTACGAAATATCAGATACGCACCGGCAGTCGGAAGAATCTGGAAGCCAGCAATCAGTTGTTTGCGAAGCTGGTGCAGGAGATGCACAGGAGAGGGATGAAGGTGATCCTGGACGGTGTGTTCAATCACTGTGGTTCTTTTAATAAGTGGCTGGATCGGGAGCGGATTTATGAACCTCAGGAGGCTTATGAAAAAGGAGCATTCGTCAGTGCGAAAAGTCCGTATCATGATTTCTTTCATTTTTCAGATAAGAGAGAAGAAGCCTGGCCGTATAATCCGAACTATGACGGATGGTGGGGACACGATACGCTTCCAAAGCTGAACTATGAAGACTCACCGAAGCTGGAAGAATATATTTTAAATATCGGGAAGAAGTGGGTATCCCCTCCGTATCAGGTGGATGGATGGCGTCTGGATGTGGCGGCAGATCTGGGATACAGCAACGAATACAATCACATATTCTGGCAGAATTTCAGAAAAGCGGTAAAAAGCGCAAATCCTCAGGCTCTGATCCTGGCAGAACATTATGGAGATCCGGGAGACTGGCTGCAGGGAGATGAATGGGACAGTGTGATGAATTACGATGCATTTATGGAACCGCTGACCTGGTTTTTGACTGGGATGGAAAAGCACAGTGACGAGAGAAGAACGGATCTGTGGGGAAATGCAGATAACTTTGTAAACACGATGAATCATTTTATGGCCAGTATGCTCACTCCATCCTTGCAGGTGGCGATGAACGAGCTTTCCAATCACGATCATTCCCGATTTTTGACGCGGACTAATCATATTGTGGGACGTGTGGCACAGCTTGGAAGCAAAGCGGCAGGAGAAGGGGTGAATCTGGCCGTGATGCGGGAAGCTGTGGCGGTGCAGATGACCTGGGTTGGAGCTCCTACAATTTATTATGGAGATGAAGTCGGGGTCTGCGGGTTCACCGATCCGGACAGCCGCAGGGCATATCCGTGGGGCAATGAGAACCAGGAATTGCTGGCTTTCCACAAAGAAATGATCCGGATCCACAAGACAGAAAAGCCACTGCGCACCGGCTCACTGAAGATGCTCTTCTGGGCGCCGAATATTCTTGCATATGCAAGGTTTCAAGGGGATGAGCAGGTGATCGTAGTGTTAAATAACAGCAAAGAACTCAAAGAAGTAACGATCCCGGTATGGGAAGCAGAAGTTCCGGAAACAGGAAAGATGGAGCGGCTGATGTATTCCTGGGAAAAAGGGTATACGACCGAACGGGATATTTATCTGGTACAGGACGGTGAAACAGTGGTCAATATGGGAAAACATTCTGTCTTGATCATGAAGCCGATCCAAGAAATGTAGGTGGAAAACATGATGAAAAAAATTGCAGTAGTGAATGATCTGTCAGGATTTGGAAGGTGTTCTCTGACAGCTGCAATCTCCGTGCTGTCAGCCATGGGAGTGCAGGCATGTCCGCTTCCTACGGCGGTATTAAGCGCACAGACAGGTTTTGAAGGATATCATTATGTCAGTCTGACACAGGAGATGGAATCACTTCGAAAATCCTGGGAAGAGATGGGAGTGCAGTTTGATGGTGTCTATACCGGGTTTGCTGCAGATGAAGAGCAGATCCGGCATATGATCCGGATTGCGGATACCTTTCATAAGAAGAAAGCGTTTCTTCTGGTCGATCCGATCATGGGAGACAATGGATATCAGTTTGATCTGTTTTCGACAGAGTTCTGCAGAAGCATGCGCCAGCTTGTGAAAAAGGCGGACATTGTAACGCCGAATCTGACAGAGCTTTGCATCCTGACAGATACAGATTACCGCATGATCGAAAGTATGACAGATGAGAAGCATCTGCTGACCGTGATTCGTCAGCTTGCGGAGAATCTGCGAAAAGACGGTCCGAAAACTGTGGTGGTAACCGGAATCCAGTTTCGGGACAATGGGGACGGGATTCAGAAGATGGGAAATCTGGCTGTGACAGGCAAGAACAGCTATCTGGCTGCGTTCCCATATGTGGGAGGAAGCTATTCCGGAACAGGTGATCTGTTTGCAGCTGTATTGTCGGGAGGTCTGGCAAAAGGAGAGGATCTGCCATCTACGATGGAACTGGCAGGAAGTTTTATCGAAAAAGCGATCACAGATGCAGTGAACGCGGGAGTACCAAGAGACGAAGGTATTGAATTTGAGAAATACCTGTCCATGTTAATGAAATAGAAAAAGAAAAACTGCATGTCACAGGAAAATCTGTGATCCATGCAGTTTTTTGCATTATTTTGTAAGAATTTCAATTCCGTCTTCTTTTACCAGTACCATATATTCGATCTGTGCAGACAAACCGTCATCGATCGTATAAACAGTCCAGTCGTTGTCTTCGTCTACAAAGAAGTCAGGACTGCCTTCGTTGATCATTGGCTCGATGGTAAACATCATGCCCGGTACAAGCAGCATCTCGCTTCCTTTCGGAGTCACGTAGCTTACAAATGGATCTTCGTGAAATTCCAGACCGATTCCGTGACCGCCGATCTCTTCTACGACAGAATAGCCGTTGGCCTGTGCGTGCGTGTTGATGGCATCGGCAATGTCACCTAAGTGTCCCCATGGCTTTGCAGCAGCAAGACCAAGCTCTACACATTCTTCTGTAACGCGGACCAGTCGTTTGGCACGTTCGGATACTTCGCCGATCATAAACATTCGGGATGCGTCAGAGAAATAGCCGTCCAGAATGGTAGAAACATCCACATTGATAATGTCACCTTCCTGCAGGATGATGTGTTCATCCGGAATCCCGTGGCAGACTTCATTGTTGATGGAAGTGCAGACACTTTTAGGAAATCCCTGATAATCCAGAGGCGCTGGAATCCCGCCGTGTGCAGTTGTAAAATCATATACGATCTTGTCAATTTCAGCAGTACTCATGCCTGCGTGGATGTGTGCGGCAACTTCATCCAGGACTGCTGTGTTGAGAGCCGCACTCTTTTTGATCTTTTCAATCTGCTCTGGAGTCTTTAACAGTTTTCTGGATGGCACGATCTCGCCGTTGTCTCTGTGCAGTTTGATTTTTTCTTCGATCGGCATATGGCATTTCTTATATTTTTTGCCGCTGCCGCACCAGCAAGGGTCATTTCTTTCCATGATATCTATCTCCTTCAAATTTCATATTATTTTACGCTGTGTCTATTTTAGCACAGGAAGAAGAAAATTACCAATGAGAAAAATTGAGAAAAACTTTGATTTGTGATAAGATAAAACAGAAAATAAAGTCTTTTAGCACCCATTTTGGTGCGGAATTGATAAAATTTAAGAGTAGGAGGATACGGATATGCTGCGAATCGGAATGCTTACAAGTGGTGGAGACTGTCAGGCTTTAAATGCTGCAATGCGCGGTGTTGTAAAAGGTGTATGTACAAAGCGGGAGGATGTGGAGATTTATGGATTTGAAGACGGATATAAAGGTCTGATCTATGGAAATTTTCATATGCTGACTCCAAGGGATTTTTCCGGAATCCTGACAAGAGGAGGCACGATCCTGGGAACTTCCAGACAGCCGTTTAAGCTGATGCGTGTGCCGGACAAGGATGGTCTGGACAAAGTGGCGGCCATGAAGCATACATACCACAAGCTGAGTTTGGACTGTCTGGTGATCCTGGGAGGAAATGGCACACATAAGACAGCGAATATGCTGAGAGAAGAAGGGCTGAATGTGGTAACTCTGCCAAAGACCATTGATAATGATCTTTGGGGCACGGATATGACATTTGGATTTCAGAGTGCAGTGGATATCGCAACGGATACGATCGATCGGATCCACACAACAGCGACTTCTCACAGTCGTGTCTTTATCATTGAAGTGATGGGACACAAAGTGGGGCATGTCACTTTACATGCAGGAATCGCAGGCGGAGCAGATGTGATTCTGCTTCCGGAGATCCCGTATGACATTGATGTGGTTGCCAATGTGATCCAGAAGCGTGCGGCAGAAGGGAAGAAGTTCACGATCATTGCAGTTGCAGAAGGCGCGATTTCCAAAGAGGATGCCAAGCTCAAGAAAAAAGAGTACAAAGAGAAACTTGCAAAACGCAAATATCCGTCCATTGCCTACGAGTTGGCAGAGGAGATCCAGCAGAAGACAGACAAAGAAGTGCGGATCACTGTGCCGGGACATACACAAAGAGGCGGTTCTCCGTGTGCATATGACCGTGTGTTTGCAACCAGAGTCGGCGCGGCAGCAGCAGAGCTGATCCTGAACCAGGAATATGGATATATGGTTGCAATGAAGAATCAGAAGATTACAAAAGTGCCCCTTCAGGAGGTGGCAGGAAAACTGAAGATGGTGGATCCAAAGGATGGTATCATCAAAGAGGCAAGAACCATCGGCATCAGTTTCGGAGATCAATAAAAGACTTAGAAAACAGAGGTGTAAGACATGTCGTATACGGCGCTTTACCGAAAGTTCCGTCCCGTTGAATTTGAAGATGTCAAAGGGCAGGAGCATATCATTACTACATTAAAAAATCAGATCGAGGCCAACAGGATCGGACATGCCTACCTGTTTTGCGGGACAAGAGGAACCGGAAAAACAACAGTTGCCAAGATTTTTGCAAAGGCAGTGAACTGTGAGCATCCGGTCAATGGAAGTCCCTGCGGAGAATGTGCTATGTGCCGTTCCATTGCAGCGGGTACGTCGATGAATGTGATCGAGATCGATGCAGCGTCCAACAACGGTGTGGACAATATTCGTGAGATCCGGGAAGAGGTGGCATACCGTCCGACGGAAGGACGGTACAAAGTCTATATCATTGACGAGGTGCATATGCTCTCAATAGGTGCGTTTAATGCCCTTTTGAAGACACTGGAAGAGCCGCCGGAGTATGTGATCTTTATTCTGGCGACAACAGAGGTGCATAAGATTCCAATCACGATTTTATCACGGTGTCAGCACTATGACTTTAAACGGATCAGTATCGAGACGATCACAGGACGGATGCGGGATCTGATGCAGGAAGAACAGGTGGAAGTGGAAGAAAAAGCACTTCGTTATATTGCAAAAGCGGCAGATGGTTCTATGAGGGATGCGTTAAGCCTTCTGGATCAGTGTATTGCCTTTTACCTGGGGCAGAAGCTGACCTATGACAATGTGCTGGAAGTACTGGGAGCCGTGGATACGGATGTGTTCAGCAGACTTCTTCGCAGTGTCATCAAACGGGATGTGCCAAAGGCGCTCAATCTTGTGGATGATCTGGTGATGCAGGGGAGAGAACTGACACAGCTTGCCACAGATTTTACGTGGTATCTGCGGAACTTGCTTCTTGTGAAGACATCTGATAATATAGAGGATGTTCTGGATGTATCCACAGAGAATATGCAGCAGCTGAAAGAAGAAGCAGAGATGGTCGAAGCCGATATGCTGCTTCGTGATATCCGGATTTTTTCGGAATTGTCAGGTCAGCTGAAGTATGCAGCGCAAAAGAGAGTCCTGTTGGAAGTGGCGCTGATCAAGCTTTGTACTCCTGCGATGGAGGCGAAGCCGGATTCGATCCTGGACCGCATCCGCGCGTTGGAAGAAAAGATTGAGCAAGGCGCAGGAGCGGGTGTGCAGGAGCGGGTAGTCTATGTCAAAGAAGACGGACAGATGCCTGCCAAACCAAAGGAAAAACCGCAGCTTCCCAATGCAGTGCCGGAGGATGTCCAGCAGGTTGTGAAGAACTTCCGACCCATTGCAGATGAAGCATCCGGGATGCTGAGGACGTATCTGAAAAAGGCACGGTTAAGTCTTGCCGGAGACAACCGCTTGATGATCGTGATGCCGGATGCTCTGGGAGCTGATTTTGTAGGAGCAGAGGAGCGCCGCAAAGAGCTGGAGAGTCTGATCGAAAACAGGATCGGCAAGAAAGTGGAAGTAGAGGTGCGTCACGTAGAAGAAGGACGCCGGTTTGAGGATACATTTGTAGATATTGAGAAAAAGATCAACATGGAAATCATAGTGGAGGATTGATTTATGGCAAAAAGAGGAGGATTTCCTGGCGGAGGAATGCCGGGAAACATGGCAAATCTGATGAAACAGGCACAGAAGATGCAGCGTCAGATGGAAGAACAGGCAAAAGAACTGGAGGCAAAAGAATTTACCGCAACAGCAGGCGGCGGAGCGGTGGAAGTGACAGTTTCCGGGAAAAGAGAAGTTCTGAAAGTGAAGCTTGCAGAAGAAGTGGTGGATCCGGATGATATCGAAATGCTGGAAGACCTGATCGTGGCAGCGACGAACGAAGCGCTCCGCAAAGTAGATGAAGAGTCCAGCTCTGCAATGTCCAGACTGACAGGAGGACTTGGCGGCGGAATCCCGGGAATGTTCTAATCCGGACCGAGGTGAAAGAGAATGGATTATTACAGCAATCAAATCAGCCGTCTGATCGAAGAGTTCTCTCATCTTCCGGGAATCGGTGCAAAGTCTGCTCAGCGGCTTGCATTCCATATCATCAATATGCCGAAGGAGCAGGTTGAGAATTTTGCAAAGGCGCTGGTCGATGCCAGAAATAATGTGCGCTACTGCGCCCAGTGCTGTACGCTGACAGATCGGGAGTTATGTCCCATCTGCAGTAACCCGGACCGGGATCAGAGAACCATTATGGTGGTGGAGACTCCAAGAGATCTGGCGGCATATGAGAAGACCGGAAAATACAATGGAGTCTATCATGTGCTGCATGGAGCCATCTCGCCGATGCTTGGGATCGGACCTGGAGATATTCGTCTGAAAGAGTTGATGGAGCGGCTGCAGCAGGATGTGGATGAAGTCATCGTGGCGACCAATTCCAGTCTGGAGGGGGAAACGACAGCGATGTACATCAGTAAGCTGATCAAGCCGACCGGGATTAAAGTCAGCAGGATCGCAAGTGGTGTTCCCGTTGGAGGAGACCTGGAGTATATAGATGAAGTGACGCTTCTTCGTGCGCTGGAAGGCCGGACAGAGCTCTAATAGACAGGCAGGGAAGAAACATGAACAAAAAGAAAGTGACATCTTCGGATGTGGCAAAGCGTGCCGGAGTCTCTCAGACCACTGTCTCGATGATCCTGAATAAGAAATATAATGTTTCTTTTTCCAGAGAGGTGATCCAGAAAGTAGAGTCTGCCGCTTTGGAACTGGGATATGTCCTTCCCAAACGGCGGACGCAGAAAGAAAGCCGCAGGGAAAAGCTTCTGGTAGTATTCTGCCCGAATCTGACCAATCCGTATTATGTGATGCTGCTTCAGGGGATTGAGGCAAGAGCGACGGAGCAGGGATTCGGGCTGTTTGTATGTAATACACAAAGAGATCTGCAGATGGAAGAACGGTACTTGAAGATGATGCCGTCACTGAATCCGCAGGGTGTGATCTATACGTGCAACCCGAGCAGTTGTTTTATGAAGACAGTAGAGGAGCTGGCGCGCAGGATTCCCATTGCTGTCATCAACAATCAGAATGAGCACCTGAATGTGGATGCGGTAGAGTTAGACAACTCCAAGCTGGGACGGATCATGGCAAGGCATCTTCTGGATCTGGGACACAAACAGGTGGCCTATATTGCTCCTCCGCTGACCGTGAGGCAAAAGCAGCGTTCCAAGCGGGTGGAAGGATTTCTGAAAGAATTTCAGGAAGCCGGTCTTGGTGATAATGTGGTGATCAAAGCAGCAGATGAGCAGATCGACAAAGATCTTCCGGGGATCGATTCAGAATACCGGATCGGTTATGATCTGACCAGGGAGCTGCTCAGGGAGAGGACGGATCTGACCGCGATCGTAGGACTGAATGATATGATCGCATTTGGGATTCTGGACGCGTTGTATGAGGAAAAATATAAGGTGCCGGGGGATATGTCCGTGATGGGATGTGACAATACCCTGTTTGCGAGAATGCATCATATTGCGCTGACAACGGTGGAACACTTTGTGATCCACAAAGGCAGGGATGCATGTGACATCATTATGAAAAAGATGAAAGCACGCAGCGAACAGTGCGCAGGAATCGAACCGGTAAGCATTTATCATATAGAATATGAGCCGCAGATCGTCATGCGCGGCACAACGGGGTATCCCAATTTGAAAAAAAGAAAAATTAATACAAAAGAATAAATTATTAGTAATAATATAGCATACTATCGAATGAGTTTTCAGGAATTATGAAGGAAACAGTAGTTTTTCTACTAATAATGTGCTATTATTAGTTCGGCAAAATTACTAATAATTTTGAGGTCTATTGACCTGTTTCTCCCAAGTGATATAATCGAATCATAACAGATTGATGAAAATATGAAGGAGGAACGGACAATGAGATTTTTTATTGACACAGCGAATGTAGAGGATATTAAAAAGGCAAATGATATGGGTGTGATCTGCGGAGTGACGACGAATCCATCTCTGATCGCAAAAGAGGGACGTGTCTTTGAAGAAGTGATCGCAGAGATCGCATCGATCGTAGACGGACCGATCAGCGGAGAAGTGAAAGCGACAACTGTCGATGCAGAAGGTATGATCAAAGAAGGCCGTGAGATCGCAAAGATCCATCCGAATATGGTAGTCAAGATTCCGATGACTGTGGAAGGATTAAAGGCTTGTAAAGTCCTTTCAGCAGAAGGAATCAAGACCAATGTTACTTTGATCTTTACTGCCAATCAGGCACTTCTGGCAGCAAGAGCAGGTGCAACCTATGTATCTCCGTTTTTGGGAAGACTGGATGATATTTCCGTAAGAGGTACAGACCTGATCGCAGAGATCGCTCAGATCTTTGAAGTGGCAGGAATTGATACGGAGATCATTGCCGCAAGCGTAAGAAATCCGATCCACATTACAGACTGTGCACTGGCAGGCGCTGACATTGCGACAGTGCCTTATAAGGTAATCGAACAGATGACACATCATCCGTTGACAGACGCCGGAATTGAAAAATTCCAGGCAGATTACAAAGCTGTTTTCGGAGAGTAAAAGCAGGAGGCAATCATGAACAAATTAGAATTGATGAAAACTGCAAATGAAGTCCGCAAAGGGATCGTGACAGCGGTACACAGCGCAAAAGCCGGACATCCGGGCGGATCTTTATCAGCAGCAGACATTTTTACGTATCTCTATTTTGAGGAGATGAATATTGATCCAAGTGAGCCGAAAAAGGCAGACCGTGACCGTTTTGTCCTGTCCAAAGGACATACAGCTCCGGGATTATATTCCGTATTGGCACAGAGAGGATATTTCCCGGTGGAAGATTTAAAGACACTGCGTCACACAGGATCTTATCTGCAGGGACATCCGGATATGAAGCATATTCCTGGTGTGGATATGTCTTCCGGATCTTTGGGACAGGGAATTTCCGCCGCAGTTGGTATGGCGATCGCCGGAAAACTGGACAATGCAGATTACAGAGTATATACCCTGCTTGGAGACGGTGAGATCCAGGAGGGACAGGTCTGGGAAGCAGCCATGCTGGCAGCTCATCAGAAACTGGACAATCTGGTTGTGATCGTGGACAATAATAATCTTCAGATCGATGGTGCGATCGATGAGGTCAATTCTCCGTATCCGATCGATAAGAAGTTTGAAGCGTTCAACTTCCACGTGATCAATATCGACGGAAATGACTTTGATCAGATCGATGCCGCATTCAAAGAGGCAAAAACAGTCAAAGGATGCCCGACAGCGATCATCGCAAAGACGATCAAAGGAAAAGACGTTTCGTTCATGGAAAATCAGGCAGGATGGCACGGAAAAGCGCCAAATGATGAAGAATATGCAGTAGCAATGGCAGATTTAGAGAAAGTAGGTGAAGCATTATGTCAGATGTAAAGAAAATCGCAACAAGAGACAGTTATGGAAATGCTTTGGCCGAACTCGGAACTGCACATGAAAATGTAGTTGTATTGGATGCAGACCTTGCAGCAGCTACAAAGACAGGAGTGTTTAAAAAAGCACATCCGGAGAGATTTATCGACTGCGGAATTGCAGAAAGTAACATGATGGGAGTTGCGGCAGGTCTTGCAGCAGCCGGAAAAGTGCCGTTTGCAAGTTCGTTTGCCATGTTTGCGGCAGGACGTGCATTCGAGCAGATCAGAAACTCCATTGGATATCCGAAGCTGAATGTAAAGATTGGTGCGACGCATGCGGGAATCTCCGTAGGAGAAGACGGTGCGACACACCAGTGTAACGAAGATATCGCTCTGATGAGAACGATCCCGGGAATGGTTGTAATCAACCCTTCCGATGATGTGGAAGCAAGAGCAGCGGTAAAAGCGGCTTACGAGCACGTAGGACCTGTTTATATGCGTTTCGGACGTCTGGCAGTTCCGGTGATCAATGACAGAGAAGACTACAAGTTTGAACTCGGAAAAGGTGTTGTTTTAAGAGAAGGAAAAGATTTGACGATCGTTGCAACAGGACTTCCGGTTTCCAACTGTCTGGAAGCAGCCGAGAAGCTGGCAGCAGATGGAATCGATGCGAAAGTGATCAACATCCACACAATCAAACCTCTGGATGAAGAGCTGATCGTAGAAGCAGCAAAGGCAACTGGAAAAGTTGTGACAGTGGAAGAGCACTCCGTAATCGGAGGACTTGGAAGCGCAGTATGTGACGTGCTTTCAGAGAAAGCGCCGACACAGGTACTGAAGATCGGAATCAACGACACATATGGCGAGTCCGGACCAGCCCTGGAGCTGATCGCAAAATATGGACTGGATACAGAAAGTATCTATCAGAAGATCAAAGCATTCGTATAAAAGAAACAGAAAAATACCCTGGCGGCAGGAATGAGCATCCTGTGCCAGGGTATTTTTACTTTGGAACTAAATGGTAGCCAAAGTGGAATGTCCATATAGTGGAGACCAGAAACAGTCTCATCAGTGCATATCCAAACAACAGGCCGGTCAAAAATCTCCGGCGGTTGTTGCTTTCGTAGGATGTCAGCATCTGAATGATTCCATCCAGGATCATAGGCAGCATCAAAGCTGCAAAAATCCAGAGAGACCAGGAAACTAACGGGAACGTAACCGGGCATAATAGAATGCCGACCAGTTCTCCGGTGCATCTGGCACAGATGGGAAACTGTGTCCCCTTCCAGTAAAAGGAACGGTCACTTCGGCAATGACAGCCGAATATGATCGGAAGCCATTTGTAGATCCAGTTTTTCATAAGATCTTAGAATCCCATGCTGGCAATGCCGACTCCGACCACAGCGACCAGAATGTACCACAAAATACCAATGATGACACTGACCAATGCTCCGATTCCGGCAGCTTTGGCAGTTTTTGGTTTTGTGTCTTTCCACACAAGGAATAAGACAAGACCTACAATCGGGATACAGCAGCCTAACAATCCCCAGAGAAAGCCGCCATTGTCAGTTACCTGTGGAGGTGTGTTTGGTGTTACGGTGTTTTGAGCAGTTCCGCAGTTCGGACAGATGGTAGCCTTGTCATCGATCTGCGTACCGCAGTTTTTGCAAAATGCCATAGGAAATCCCCTCTCTTTCTTTGGTTTATATTTACAAGTGACAGACTTATAAATAGATTCTTATTGTATATTTATATCATAGAATTTGTTCAGAGTCTACAAAAATGGAGGAAATGTCGGGAAATCTTTTGGGTTCGGTGGTACAATATAAGTATTGTGAAAATATGACGCAGAAAATGTGGAAAACTGGTTCAGAAAACAAAATGTCTGTGGAAAAAGGAGTGAAAAATTTTGAAGTTATGGTATCGTATGATCAAAAAGCTGGAGAGTATTTATATCAGAAAGCACAAAGAAGCGTTCCTGTTGAGGAAGCGGAAGTGGGAGGAAGAATTTTGGGAATGTATTGAGGATCTTGCAAAACATCCGGTGGTACTTCGTATGAAGTTATACCCTCACCACGGAACAACGAATTGCTACCAGCATTGCCTTCATGTCGCTTACTATAATTATGTATGGTGCAGATTTCTGCATCTGAATGCCAGATCGGCAGCCAGGGGAGGAATGCTGCATGATCTGTTTTTGTATGACTGGCATACTCATGCAAAGGAGACGGGGAAGCGGTTTCACGGGCTGACGCATCCGAAAACAGCGCTCTCACATGCCTGTCGTTTGTTTGATTTGAACAGCATAGAGAAAGATGTGATCTGGGCACATATGTGGCCGGTGACATTGTTCAGCATTCCCCATACAAAGGAGGGGTGGATCACCACGTTGACAGATAAGTACTGCGGAACATTTGAGAGTATGAAAAGAAGCTCGCAGTCTTGATAAAATTTTTGTCGAACTTATGTGACATTAAGTGATAAAATCGGCCTTTTTCGTGTGCTATTCTCTAAAAGAACCCGGGAAGCGGACAGGCTTTCTGCAAGACGAAATTGAATCAAGGAGGAATAGTAACATGGAGAGACAGATTCCAAAAAATGTTCGACAGATTGGAAATGTGAGTGACAGCCCGAAGATTTATGTGGAGGATTATGTAGATACGTTCTTTTTGCAGCTTTGCGAGAAAGCCAAGGACGGACCCATCGGAGCATTTCTTGTAGGAGATATGCAAAAGAGTGAAGAGGAAGAGTATGTGTACATATATGGAGCAATCCAGATGCATGAGCTGAAGCTTGTGGGAAATGAATACGTGATCGATGATGAGACATGGAAAAATGCATATGAGGACTGTAAACAGTATTTTGAAGACGGAGAAATGTTGGGTTGGTTTATCGCACAGCCCGGAGTAGAACTGGATGCAAAGAGCAATATAGTGAAACTTCATAAAAAGTCATTCCCGAAACAAAATACTGTTTTTGTTATGAAAGATGCGGTGGAAAAAGAGGAATCCTATTTTGTGCACAAATTAAATGATCTGATGCAGATTGGAGGCCGATATACGTATTATGAGAAAAATCCATGCATGCAGAACTACATGATCGCGTCTCGAAGAAAGAATGGGGTGTCTCCCTCGGAAACTGTTGAGGACAGAGCTGCTAAGGACTTTCGGAACATGGTCCGCAGTCGAGAAAGCAGGACAAATCAGAAAAAACCCAATCGTTTGATGTATGTGGCAAGTGCAGTGTTAGTGCTTGTGGCAGTGATCATGGGTGTTTCGACACTCAATAATTTCGGAAAAATGAAATCGGTTCAAAAAGCGATTGAACAGGCGAAAGCAGGAAATGATGCGACAAAAGAAATGCCGGAAGTGCAGGAGACAAGCGGAGCAATCACCGAAGTATCGGCAGAAATTGAAAAATCAGACGGAACAGAAATACCAGAAGACGTGTTAAATCCGGCTGTGGAGGCAGAATCAGAAGATGAAATGAAAAGCGAAACGGAAGATGTTGATGAGAAGGTGACGGAAAAAGACGAAGATGGAATCTATGTAGTGGAGCAGGGAGACACACTGGCAATTATCAGCAGAAAAGCATACGGAGATGTTTCCCATGTAGACTCCATCTGTAAAATGAATGGGATCACAGATGGGAATCTGATTTATATCGGGCAGAAATTGCTATTGCCCTGAAATAATGTTATAATCGGAAAATAAGATGAAACGAAACAGATAAGGGGACGGATATGAAGCAAAAGAAGAATCCACGATTTTCATTTTCCGGGTCAATGGATATGGAAATCATCCGCCGTAAGATCAGACAGCATCGCCGAAGTGTACTGGGACAATGGGTGATTCGGATCATCCTGGGAGTGATGATGGTCGCAGGAACCTGGCTGGTCATAGAAAATAAGACCTATACTTCTGTTCAGACGGCGGATTCGTATCAGCGAAATACAGAAGACAGTAATCAGTATCTTGCATTTTCAGACGGGGTCATCCGTTACAGTCGGGATGGGATTGTATTTTTAAATGAAAAAAACGAAGAAAAATGGATACAGTCCTGCCAGATACAAAATCCGGCCATTGATGTCAATGAAGAAGCATTTGCAGTTGCAGATATTGGCGGAAACACAATCATGGTTTTTCAGAAAAACGGATTAAAGGGGGAGTTTGAAACGCCTTTGCCGATTGAAAGAGTTTCTGTTTCTAACCAGGGAATTGTAAGTGCGGTGTTAAAAAATGAATCCACTCCGCAGATCATTTCCTATGATGCAACGGGGAATGTTCTGGTAGAGCATCAGGTCAATATCAGCAGCACCGGCTATCCCATCGGGCTGGATATGTCGGCAGACGGGCAGACACTGATGGTGTCGTATCTGTCCACAAAAAATACAGTGCTGCAGTCCAGGATCGCATTTTATAACTTTGGAGAAACCGGGCAGAAGGAGACGGATAATCTGGTCAAAATGGACGAGTTTGACCAGATGGTGATCCCCGATGTGTTTTTTATGGATGAATCTACATCTGTTGCAGTGGGGGATAAATCTTTTGTGATCTACGAAGGTACAGACTCTGTCAAACAGAAAAAGGAAGTCCACCTGAATCAGGAGATCCGCAGTGAGTTTCATACAGATAAGTATATTGGATTTATACTCATGAATAAAGAGAAGTCCGGGTATGAAGTGCAGCTTTATGATAAAAACGGAGCACAACTTTTGAATCGGGAGATTACAGGGGAGTACAGCCATGTGAAGATGGTGGAAGACGAGATTCTTTTGTTTGACGGCAGCAGAGGCTGTGTGATTACGGAGACAGGGATCCGAAGATTTAAAGGCGACTGGGGAATGAATGTACAGGAAGTGATTCCGACAGCGGGAATCCACAGGTATCTGATCGTAGGTGAAGATGAGATGCGAGTGGTTTATTTGACAAATTAGGAGAAAATATGGATAATTGGTTATTGATTATTGTAGGCGTGATCTTTCTGATCAGTATTGTAGTGGGCTATATTCGGGGAATGTTAAAAATCGGCATTTCCCTGTTGGCTACGGTGTTGACGATAGTACTGGTGATCTTTTTATCACCGTATGTCAGCCAGGCTTTGATCGAATGGACTCCCGCAGATGAACTGATCGAAGAGAAATGTATGGAAGTATTTATGCCGGATTTATCAGCCGAGTCATTAAAAGAGAAGGATTTAAGCGACACTCCTCTGGGAGCGCTGAATGAAGATCAGATCGCAGATATCAACAATCTGGATTTTAGCAGACTGGGGATCAGCATTCAGGAATTATTGAATGTAATCGGAGAAATCCCGAAAGAAGTGCAGATTCAGAAGATTGAACAGGCAGAGCTTCCACAGTTTGTGAAAGACAGACTTCTGGAAAATAACAACAGCACCATTTATGAAGAGCTTGGAGTGAAGACCTTTCCGGAATATGCGGCTTCTTATATTTCCAGAATGATCTTAAATGTAGTTTCATTTCTGGTGACATTTATTCTGGTTTGGATTCTGGTAAAGGCTCTGATGGCAGCAGTGGATTTGCTGGGTGAGCTGCCGGTGCTTGGATTTGTCAATCATCTGGGCGGCGCTGTGATCGGAGCCGGCGCGGCATTGCTGATTGTCTGGCTGTTGTTTTTAATCATTACGCTGTTATATTCTAATCAGGTCGGACAGGCTTGTTTTGAGATGATCGAACAGAGTAGTATTCTGACATTTTTGTATGACAGTAATGTGCTGATCACGAAACTGCTGTCATTTTAGAGAGTATCAGAATCGGAGTAAAAAATTGGATTTGAAGAAAAAATATATATTTTTACAAAAAATTGAAAAAATGTATTGACATGTCCGGGATTCTATGGTATCTTTTAATAGCTGTCAGTGATAACTGAACAGCTTGAACGGGGGATTAGCTCAGTTGGGAGAGCGCCTGCCTTGCAAGCAGGAGGTCACGAGTTCGAATCTCGTATTCTCCACTTACTCAGTGAAAGCACTGAGTCAATTTTATAATATTCCTCGATAGCTCAGTGGTAGAGCATTCGGCTGTTAACCGAAGGGTCGTTGGTTCGAACCCAACTCGGGGAGTTACAAGATTCCGCAGATTATGGTCTGCGGATTTTTTGTGTATGGTCAGAATGAAAACGGAGAAAACTAAGAGCAATAGAGAGTACGGGTATAACTTCCAATCGGTATACAATTATGTGGTTTAATCAAAATTTTAAATTAGAAGAATTCAGTTATTGGATGAGAGAAATTGAATTAGATAAAATAGTAATGAAAATAGTATAAGAGATTTGTGTATATTAGACGAAAAGAAATAAAATAATTGAAAAATGTTGACATAATAGATAGGATAATTTATATTAAAGGAAAAGAAAAGGAAAACGTTTAACCAATGAGTAAGTCAAATGTTACTATAAAAGATATTGCTGAAAAATGTGGAGTTTCTATTGCAACAGTTTCGAGAGTCATGAATAATGTACCAGGAAGATATAGTGCACAAACGGAAGCAGAAATTAGAAATGTAGCGAAAGAATTAGGGTATGTACCTAATATTATGGCTCGTTCTTTGGTAACTCGGAAGACAGGATTAGTAGCAGTTTTGATTCCAGACATTCATTACTATTTTTATCAAGAATTATATACGGGCTTAGAAGACTATTTCAAAGGACACAATATTCGACCTATTTTATGTTCTACTCTTGAAAGTGTAGAACGAGAAAAGCAATATATTGAAAGTATGTCTAATGGTTTAGTAGATGGAATGGTCATTTCTACGCTAAATAATCAAGAGAATAATAATATTATATTAAAATTACGAAAACAGGGATTTCCGATTGTTACGATTGAAAGATATGGGACGGAATTAGAGGATTGTTGCAATGTTAGAGGAAATAATATACTTTCAGGAGAAATGGCGGTAGACTATTTAGTTGCAAATGGTCATAGAGACATTGCATTTATAGGGGGACCTAATGATGCGAAAAATAGTGCTTTGAGATTTTCGGGATATTTAAAAGGCATGAAAAAGCATGCGCTTAAAATTGATAAAAATCTGATTGCAAATGCTGATTATAAATTTGAAAATAATATATTTAGTACAGCCAAAATTATTCAAGAACAAAAATTTACAGCATTAATTGCTGCAAATGACTTGATTTGTGTTGGAGTGCATAATATGTTAAAGCGTAATAAAAGAAAAGTTCCGGGAGAAGTGTCATTAATAGGGTTGGATAATACAGCGTTTATGGAGAGAAATCATCCAGCTCTGACAGCAGTAAGTTTTAGGGGTGTAGAGTTGGGAATTTGTGCAGCAAGATGTCTGAAGGAACTGATAGATGGTCAGAATCTAGAACAAATGGAATACATTATAGATCCCGTGATTAATATCGGAAAAAGTGTTCAAGATTTAAGAAAATAGCGCTAACTATATGAAAAAAGTTAGTGCGGTTTTTATAAGAAGGTAAACGTTTACCTTCTATGCATTTTTAAGATAGATGACAGTCAAAAGGAATATTTGATTGTTTCTATAAATTATACAGGAGGTGATTAGCTATGAAACAGAAGGAAAAAATTGCTGTAGTAGGAAGTTATGCTGTTGGAATGACAATTGTTAGTGATTATTTTCCAGAACCGGGAGAAACGGTATCAGGGCATGATTTTCAGGAAATGAAAGGAGGAAAAGGTTCAAATCAAGCGGTAGCAGCAGCTAGAATGGGGGCACAAGTTGTTTATGGAACATGTGTGGGAAAAGATGAATTTGGAACAGAAGCGCTGGAAATGTATAGAAAAGAAAATATTGATGCAACGTATGTCAGAAGAAGTAAAACGGGGATGTCAACAGGAGTTGGCTTGATTTATGTCAATGCAGATGGAGAAAACGAGATTGTGATTGATTTTGCTGCTAATAAAGAATATGGCATAGAGGATATTGAAATGATGATGCCTGCTATTAAGTCATGCAAACTTTTACTTATGCAATTAGAGTGCAGTATGGAAATTGTGGAATATGCATCGCGGCGGTGTCAGGAAGAAGGGATTCCTTTTATTTTAAATCCTGCACCATACGATACTTTGTCAGAGGAAATATTAAAACGTTGTACTTATTTGATTCCAAATCAATCAGAAGGAAGGCAAATTTTAGGGCTGTCAACAGATGATCCGATTACAGATGAAATGGTCGCAGAACGTTTATTTGAAAAAGGAGCCAAAAATGTTATTGTGACGCTTGGAAGTAACGGTGTATATGTTAAAAATGAGCATATGAAAGTGCATGTGGAGGGAAATTCTGTTCAAGCGGTTGATACAACAGGAGCAGGTGATACCTTTATTGGTGCGTTTTGTGTAGCACTTGCGGAAGGCAAAGATATTGTTTCAGCAGTAAAATTTGGAAATGCAGCAGCTGGAATTGCTGTAACACGTTATGGCGTAATTGATGCAATTCCAAGTCGACAAGAAGTAGAGTCATTTTTAAGGGAGTGTGTGGATTGAAGAAACATGGAATTTTAAATAAAGAGTTAATGAAAGCTGTTGCGGACATGGGACATACAGATGTCATGATAGTAGGTGATGCTGGGGTACCAATTAAAAGATCAGAACAGAGAGTGGACTTAGCCATATCTAAAGACATTCCTACAATTGAAACAGTGTTAGATTTAATTATGGAGGAAATGATTTTTGAAAAAGTAGTAGTTGCGGAAGAACAGAAAATTTATAATCCAGTTCATTTTCAAAATGTGCAAAGACTTACAAAGAAGAGATATGAAAATATGCAAGTGGATACAATGTTGCATGAAGACTTTTTCGCAAAATATTTGTCACAAGCAAAATATATAGTAAGAACAGGGGATTTTATGCCTTGGGGAAATGTAGTGCTTGTAGCAGGGATTGATGCAAAAAAATGGTTTTTAAAAGAAGGTGTAATTGTTCCAGGATACTATGAAGAACGTACAAAATATGATAATTAAGAAAATATTCGGAATTGGAAAGGAGAAAGAATATGAAAAAGAAACTATTAGCATTGTTGATATGTGGTTTGATGATTATTTCATTATTTGGATGTAGTAATGCTGAAGGTTCTGGAATAGAGAGAAAAACAGAAGCAACAGAATCCGGACAGAAAAAATCGGATTTTAAAATTTCGGTTGTTTTGCATGCCCTCAACGGTTCATTTTATACAAAAATGCAGGAAGGAGCATTGCAGGCAGGAAAAGATTTGGGAATTGACGTAAATGTTTCAGCACCAAATGTGGCGAGTTCTTTACCAGAACAAGTTAGTCTTATTGAGACAGCAATTGCTTCTGGGGCAGATGCAATTGCAACAGTAACATGGGATTCTACAGGATTTAACAGTATTATAAAAGAAGCGAATGATAAGGGAATTCCCGTAGTAGGATTCAATCAAGATGCAGAAAATTGTGGAACAGAAGCATTTGTAGGACAAGATTATGAAAAGGCAGGATATGAATTAGGAAAGTATATTTTTGATAAGATGGGTGGTGAAGGGACCTATATCATTGCATCTTGTGGTCCAACTGATTCAGCACTTGTTGCGAGAGAAAAAGGAATTGATTGTGCGGCAGAAGAGTATGGTGGAAAGATTTCAAAATTGAAAACTATTGATATTGGAACTGACTTGACAAATGCATATAGTGTTATTGAAAATGCGTATCTAGCAAATAAGGATGTAAAGGCAATTATTGGGGTAGATGTGTATTCAGAAGCAATAGGAAGTGTTATAGAAGATTATGATTTATCAGGAAAGGTATATGCAGCTGGATTTGATTTGACAGAAGGAATGCTCCAACATATAAAAAATGGAAGTATTCAAGTGACATGTGGACAAAACCCATATTTACAGGGATATTACTCTGTCTTAGAATGTTATCTTAATTTAGCACATGGATGCGATTTCCTTGATTTTAATACAGGAGCACAGTTAATAGACTCTTTAAATGTTGATACTGTTGAACCAGAATAGCAGGAATAGAAAAGAAAGTTGGTTAGGTGTAAATGAAAAAAGAGAGAAAAAAATTAAAAATCGCATCTACTAGAGAATTTGGTGTTTTGGTAGTTTTATTTTTAATAATAATTATCATGAGTATTGCTTCTCCAGTTTTTTTATCAACAACTAATATCGTCAATGTAATACGTCAATGTGTTGAAATTGGAATTATGGCAATAGGGATGACATTCTTAATTGTAAATGGTGACTTGGATTTATCAATCGGCTCTATTTTTGCTGTATGTGCAATGATAGGAGGCATTTTATTTAAAAATGAAATATGCAACCCCACTTTGGCATTCTTAGCAATTATTTTAGTAGGAGTTGGTTTAGGATTCATCAATGGTTTGTTAACTACAAGAATTGGGATTCCAGCATTCATTGTGACTTTAGGAACAATGAAAATATATAGAAGTATCGCGTATGCAATTAGTGGAGGAACAAGTGTCAGCGTATTTCCGGAGTCGGCAACAAATAGTTGGGTGTGGAAATTAGGAGGAAAAATCAAAGGAATACCAATTCAGATTTTTGTGATGTTGTTCTTGTTTATTATTGCACATATCATATTGAAAAAAACAGTATATGGAAATCGAGTATATGCTACAGGTGGAAATGAGAGAGCTGCAAGATTATCAGGAATTAATACAAAAAATACAAGGCTTATAGCATTTGTTATCCAGGGAGCTTGTTGTGCTGTGGCATCTGTTATTGCTCTAGCCTATCTGAATTCTGTAACTACAACTAGTGGAGAAGGACGTGAAATGGATGCAATTGCAGCGGTTATTCTTGGAGGAGCAGCGCTAAATGGTGGAAGAGGAACCATTATTGGAAGTCTGATTGGTGTAGTTATTATGGGAATTGTAAAAAATGGGATGGTATTATTAAATGTTCCTGTTTTTTGGCAAGATGGTTTTATAGGAGTAGTGGTTATTTTAGCCGTTTTAGTAGATACATTAATCCATCGAAAAGAGGGAAAGGAATGATTACATGGTACCAATCATAGAATTCAGAAATATTACCAAACAATTTGGCGGAACTATTGCACTGAATAAGGTTTCATTTCAGGTAAATAAGGGTGAAGTGCATTGTCTTTGTGGAGAAAATGGAGCAGGGAAGAGTACACTGATTAATTTATGTGGAGGTATTTTTGAGCCGACGGAAGGAACTATTTTGATTAATGGTAAAGAAGAAAAAATTAACAGTGTAAATAAATCAGAAAAATTGGGAATTGCAATTGTACATCAAGAAGTGCCTCTTTGTCTAAATATGAGTATCGCACATAATATTTTTTTGGGCTCGCCAGAAGCTAACAAAGGGATTTTTTTGAATGAACAATATATGAATGAGAAAGCAAAAGAATTGTTAAAAAAATTTCAATTAAAAGCGAAGCCTACAGATATTTTGGGTAATTTGAGTATTGCAGAACAATCCATGGTACAAATTGCAAAAGCCTTATATGCAGAGCCACAAATATTAATTTTAGATGAGCCTACAGCTGCGCTGACAAATAATCAAAGAGCTGTTATGTTTGAAGTAATACGAAATTTGATTCAGGAAAAACAAACTACAGTTTTATATGTTAGTCATAGATTAGAAGAAGTGATGGAACTAGGTGATCGATTAACAGTGTTTAAAGATGGAAAATTTGTAGCTACAAAAAATGTGAAAGATGTTACAGTCGATCAGATTATTTCTATGATGGTTGGAAGAAAAATAGATAAGTCTGCCTGGAAGAGTAGTTCTGTACAAAATGAGATATTAATGTCTGTGAAGAATCTTTCAAGTGGAAAGAAGTTTCAGAATATCAGCTTTGATTTGAAAAAAGGTGAAATTTTGGGATTGGCAGGATTTGTAGGAGCCGGGAGAACAGAAGTATTATCTTCTATTTTTGGAGCAGAAAAGCTGGACAAAGGTGAGATTTATATAAAGGGAAAGAAAGTTAAAATCCGAAATCCACAAGAAGCTATAAGTTATCATATCAGTATGATACCAGAAAATAGGCGAGATGATGGGTTGGTTACGACAATGTCTATTAAAGAAAATGCGCAACTGACATTGTTGGATAAAATATCTGTAAAAGGATTTTTGAGTAAGAAAAAATCAGACAAGTTGATGGAACATATGATTCAAGAGTATTCCATTAAAATTGGAAAGCCAGATGATACGATATTGACTCTAAGTGGTGGAAATCAACAAAAGGCTGTAATTGCAAAATGGATAGGGAATAATCCGGAGATTCTTTTGTGTGATGAGCCAACCAGAGGAATTGATGTGGGAGCAAAGGCTGATATTTATAATTTATTGAAAGATATTGCGTCTAAAGGTATTGGTATTGTGATGGTATCATCAGAATTGCCAGAACTCCTTGCATTATGTGATCGCATTTTAGTAATGCATGAGGGAAGAATGACTGGAGAGTTGGCAAAAGAGGAATGTACGGAAGAACTGATTATGAAATATGCGGCAGCAGTATAAAAAATATAGAATAGGAGTGACATCAGTATGAAAAGAAAAATGAAAATTTGTTGTTGTTTTGCGGAAAAAGAAGCTACAGGATTGAGTTGGCCAGGCATTGGACAAGATTATGAAGAACGTAAACGGTACTATTCAGAGTTATTTTTAAAGAACTATGGAGAAGAATTTGAATTTTGTTTCGTAGAAAGAAATGCGTTATCAACAGACGAAGAATTAAAAGAATTAACTGAGTATGATGGATTTATAATGGTATTATTGGCACATGGAACAGCTCTTGCACAACGCATGGCAAGTATGTTAAAACATGGATTAATTATTGATGATCCATATGGCGGATCTGGGGATGCAATCCGTGTTGCAAATTTAATTCAAGAAAATCATTATCCTTTAGAAGTAGTGGGAACTCAGGATACAAGAGCATTATTGCATAGGATAAGCACTTATTTAGCAGTGCCAAAAGTAAAAAACAGTAAAATTCTTGTGTTTAAAAATTTTGATAAAATGTCTTCAGAAAAAGAAAAAGAATTGATACGTTCTATAGGAACAGGAAGCACTATGAAACGTTATAAAGCAGGTAGAAAAGGGTTTGATCATGTTGTAGAGCAAGTGCAGAAAGTATTTGGAATAGAAGTTATTACCAAAACATTGAGTGATCTTGAAGAATATCAGAAAAATGTCGATGAGGATGAAGTAAAGGCTTTTGCGGAGAAATGGAAAAGGGAAGCTGAAACAGTAGTGGAGCCTACTTATGAAGATTTACTGGCAAGTGCAAGAATGCATCTAGGACTTTGCAAGGCAAAAGAAGAAACTGGGGCAGATGTAGTCAGCATAGATTGTATTCTTTTGTTCTTTGCGTATGATATGGGGGTTTATCCATGCATGAGTTGGTTTGAAATGAACAATAATGGTCAAATTGGAGTGTGTGAATCAGACTTGGATTCTTGTATCACAAGCTTGATTATTCATCACGTTTCGGGACGTCCAGGATTTGTATCAGATCCATTTGTGGATACAGAAAGTAACCAAATTGTATATGCGCATTGTGTTGCATCGTGTAAACCGTTTGGAGCAGAAACAAGTAGGAGCCCGTATCGAATTCGTACACATGGAGAAGACCATGAAAGTGCAGCAGTTCAGGTGATTTTGCCAGTAGGTTATCCTCTTACAACAATCAAAGTAAGTGCATCGGGAAGAGCAATGAGTATACATTCAGGAATCAGTGCTGGAAACGTTGACCATGAATGTGGTTGTCGGACAAAATTAGTTTGTAAAGTGAAGGATAGTAAACGAATTATGCAAAATTGGCATAATGAATTATTTAGTTGGCATAGAGTAACAGTATATGGAGATTATCGTGAAGAATTCAAAGAAGTAGCAAACTATTTGGGACTGAAGATTTATGAAGAAGATATTTAAGGGAAGTATTGTTAGAAAACTTAATATATCTTGTAAAATATCAGGGAGTATGCCACAGTAAAGCTACTAAAGCAATAAAAGAACCAGAACAACTCGTCTTGTTATATGGGTTGTTCTGGTTCTTTTTACTGTCCATATCATCCGCCTGATTTTTTCTGCTTCATCCTCTTGATGACTTTCAGGCGCGTAAATTCTTCCCGCTCCTTTTCTTCCAGCGCGTTGGTGATATTGTAGACCAGTTCCGTATACATCGGAATGGTGATATTCTGCAGTGCATTGGCCCGTTTCTGCGTCTTTTTGATATTCGTAGCCAGGCGATACGCTGCATTTTCCACCATGGAAAGCTTTACGGTCAGATCTTTCACTTTTCGGAAGGCATCTGCAGCCAGATCTACGCTTTCTCTGGTGGTGCTGAATGCATAGGTCGGAGCAGGTACAGTGGGTGTGTATTTTACATGGGGAATCTCGGTTCCCATGATGCTTCTGGTCTGGATGGTGATGGAATTTTCAATCGGAACCGTATAGGCAATCTGAGATACCATATTGATCCCGTGTTCGATATTGGCACGCTGCAGGCACTGGTACGCATAGGTAAAGGTGCTGTCGATCTCGTCCTGGATATCCCGTGCTTCATCGATCAGATCCATCAGCTCCCGGATCAGGATGTTCCGTTTTTTATCCATCAGTTCATAGCCCTGTTTTGCAAGGGTGAGGGAATTTTTGGCAAGCATGAGATTCCCTTTGGTAGGAAACGTACGCGGATCCATAAAATCCCTCCTTTAGTTCTGATTTGCGATGGAGCCGGGGCTGGATGTGGCAGTCGTGCTGTCATCGTAAACCGTTGGATGATAATATTTGTCCAGAATCTTGGTATCTACACGATCCAGTTCTTCTTTCGGCAGACGTCCCAGAAGCTCCCAGCCGAGGTTTAAAGTTTCTTCCATGGTACGGTTTTCCTCCGGCCCCTGTCCGATATATTTTTCTTCAAATTCTTTTCCAAATGCCAGATATTGTTTGTCGATCGGGGAGAGTTCGTCTTCTCCGATGACAGAGGCCAGGTTTCTTGCATCTCCTACTTTGGCATAAGCGGAGAACAGCTGGTTCGCCAGATCCTGATGATCTTCTCTTGTATATCCGGCTCCGATTCCGTCTTTCATCAGACGGGAAAGGGACGGCAGGATGCTGATCGGCGGATAGATGGACTGGCCGTTTAAGGTGCGGTCCAGCACGATCTGTCCCTCAGTGATATATCCGGTCAGGTCAGGGATCGGGTGAGTGATGTCGTCGTTTGGCATGGTCAGGATCGGAAGCTGTGTCACGGAACCGTTGACACCCTGTACAATGCCGGCTCTCTCATAGATGGCAGCCAATTCACTGTACAGATATCCCGGGAATCCTTTTCGGCTTGGGATCTCACCCTTGGAAGAGGAAACCTCACGCATGGCTTCTGCAAAAGACGTCATATCGGTCAGGATGACCAGAATGTGCATATTCTGCTCAAATGCCAGGTATTCTGCCACAGTCAGCGCGACTTTCGGCGTGATCAGACGTTCTACCACCGGATCATTTGCCAGGTTTAAGAACATGGCAACATGGTCGGCAACGCCGCTTTCTTCGAATGTTCTGCGGAAGAAGTCGGCAACGTCGTGTTTGACACCCATGGCGGCAAATACAATGGCAAATTCTTCGTCTGAGTCATCTCCAAGAGAAGCCTGCTTTACAATCTGTGCCGCCAGCTGGTCATGAGGCAGACCGTTTCCGGAAAAGATCGGAAGCTTCTGTCCGCGGATCAAGGTGGTCAGTCCGTCGATGGCGGAAATCCCGGTGCGGATATAATTTCGTGGATATTCCCGCATGACCGGGTTGAGGGGAAGTCCGTTGACGTCCCGCTTTAATTTGGAAACGAGGGGGCCCAGATCATCGATGGGCTGCCCGATGCCGTTAAAGGTACGCCCCAGCATATCCGGGGAAAGTGCGATTTCCATAGGATGTCCGGTCAGTCTGGTGTGTGTATTTTTCAAAGACATGCTTTCAGAGCCTTCAAAGACCTGGATGACTGCCTTGTCTTCATATAACTCGATAATGCGTCCGATTTTGCGTTCGGAGCCGTTTACGACAAATTCTACGATCTCGTCAAAGAAAGCTCCCTGTACGCCCTCCAGTGCGATCAGAGGGCCATTGATACTGCTGAGTCCTAAATATTCAATTGACATGAGTAAATACCCTCCTTATGCGTTCTTTTCCAGTACATGCTGGTAAAATGCGTCAATATCCCGGTGATACTGGGCAAACAGCTCCAGACGGTCATTCGGCACATCATATTTGATCGCGATGACACGGTCAAAGATGTTTTCTGATTTGAGGACCGACATGGGGTGTCCCATGGTGACCAGTGCACGGGCCTGTTTATAAAGATACAAAATCGTGTCCATCATTTTAAACTGCTTTTCCATGGATACGCAGGTATCGTCCTTGTGGAATGCATTTTGCTGCAAAAATCCCAGACGGATGACTCTGGCGATTTCCAGGATCAGTTTCTGGTCATCCGGCAGCACGTCGCTTCCGATCAGTTTGACGATCTCCAGAAGGCTGCTCTCCTGATTCAGCAGCGCCATGAGGCGGTTTCTGTAGTCTACAAATTTCGGCGACACGTTGTCCTGATACCAGGGCGAGAGGTCGTTCAAATATTCGCTGTAGCTGGTGAGCCAGTGGATGGCAGGGAAGTGTCTTGCATAGGCGAGACTTTTGTCCAGTCCCCAGAAGCAGCGCACGAATCGTTTGGTGTTCTGTGTGACAGGCTCGGAGAAATCACCGCCCTGAGGGGACACCGCTCCGATGATGGTGACAGAACCGTCAGTGCCGTTTAAATTGTGCATCATGCCGGCGCGCTCGTAAAATCCGGACAGGCGGGATGCCAGATATGCCGGGAATCCTTCTTCGGCGGGCATCTCCTCCAGACGGCCGGACAGCTCACGCAGAGCTTCTGCCCAACGGGAAGTAGAGTCTGCCATGATGGCAACATCGTATCCCATATCCCGATAGTATTCTGCCAGAGTCAGTCCGGTGTAAATGCTGGCTTCACGGGCAGCAACGGGCATGTTGGAGGTATTGGCGATCAAAGTGGTGCGGTCCATCAGAGGGTTGCCGGTTTTTGGATCGATCAGTTCGCTGAACTCTTCCAGAACCTGTGTCATTTCATTTCCACGTTCGCCGCAGCCGATGTAAATGATGATATCGGCATCGGACCATTTGGCGATCTGATGCTGGGTCATGGTCTTTCCGGTTCCAAATCCGCCCGGGATCGCCGCAGTTCCGCCTTTTGCAATCGGGAACATGGTGTCGATGATCCTCTGTCCGGTGACAAGCGGAATGGAAGCCGGAAAACGATGGCTGGTCGGACGTGCAGTCCGGATGGGCCAGCGCTGTGCCATAGGCAGGGCTTTTTGCTCCCCGCTGGAAAGTTCCAGTGTGATCAGTGGCTCTTCGATGGTATAGTCACCATCCGGTACGATCTGGACAACGGTTCCTTCCAGATCGGGAGGAACCATACATTTGTGTGTGATCGCATGGGTTTCCGGGACTTCCGCGAAAATATCTCCGCCGTGGAGATAGTCTCCTGCAGACACGGTCATGTGAGTCTTCCATTTTTTCTCTCTGTCCAGAGAGTCCACGGAAACACCGCGGGTGATAAAGGCGCCGCCGGATTCTGCGATCCGCTCCAGCGGCCGTTCAATTCCGTCAAAGATATTATTTAAAATTCCCGGAGCCAGAGTCACCGATACCGGACTTCCGGTGGCAATGACTTCCTCCCCCGGACGAAGTCCTGTGGTTTCTTCGTATACCTGAATGGTCGTCATGTCTTTGTCCAGTGCAATGACTTCGCCCACCAGTTTTTCCCGGCCAACATATACCATTTCAGACATACTGAATCCGGTATTGCCTTTCAAATAGATGACAGGCCCGTTGATCCCATAAATTCTTCCAGTCTTAAACAATGCTGTCACCTCCTGAGAATAAGAATTTGTCGTATTCGTTGCGCAGTGCGGTCTTAAAAGAATGATCGATCAGAATATTGCGGCTGCGGATGACTGCCCGGATGCCGCCGATGAAATCTTCTGCGCTGATGGTCAGATGGATGCCGCTGGCATCTTCCAGGGAAGAACGCTTTTCCTCATCCGATGGATTCAGATAAATGGTCATCTCTTCACCGTTTGCAAATGTGATGGCATTATGGATACAGCGAAGCAGAAAATCATCATACGCTTCTGTCTTCATATAATCCTGGACCAGTGTGCAGGCCTCTTCAAAAATCTTGTCTTTTAATTCCTGCTGGATCCGTCCCTGCCGGCGTTTTAAATCCAGCTGGGCACGTGCCATTGCCTGGTTTTTCTGCTGTCTGGCATTGACCGTTTCCGCTTTGATGCGGGTCTGCATCTGTCGTTTTGCTTCTATTTTATGGTCTTCAAACACTTTTTCCAGTGCGTCACGATAGGAGTCGATGATGGCATTACTCTCGGCTCTTGCTTCCTCCATGGAAGTGGTGCGCAGATGGGTGATTTTTTCTTCTAAAGTCAAAAGGATCTCCTCCTTTGAAAATTTTTGCCTTATAATTTCAGTCCGATGGCTTCGGTAATATAGGATGTGATAAAGTCCTTTTTTCGTCCCGTTCCGTGGCGGTCCGGGATTTCAATGAGCAGGGGAAGTTTCCGCTCCAGACGGAATTCATCCAGGATATCTGGAAATTCCTGGCCGAATTTTTCTGTCAGAAGTACAATCCCGATGGTTTTATCCTGGAGAACTCTCTCCAGTTGTTCCCGCAGTTCCTTTCGTTCATGCACGACCACTCCGTCTACCCCTGCAAGGCGCATTCCTGTATAAGTATCGACATTATCACTGATGAGAAACATTTTCATCTTAAAGTTTACCAAGGATCATGAAGGAGATGATCAGTCCGTACAGACACACACCTTCCGCAAGACCTACGAAAATCAGAGATTTACCGAGTACGCTGGAGTCTTCGCTGATTGCGCCTAAAGCAGCGGAGGCTGCGCTTGCAACGGCAATACCGCCGCCGATACAGGAAAGTCCGGTAACTAAAGCGGCAGCCAGATAGCCAAGTCCGGTGGACAAAGCAGAAGAAGCGGCAGCCGGGTCAGCAGCCTGTGCTTCCGGTCCGGCAAACATCATGATCGAAGCGATCACAAATGCGCCGAAGAAGAAAAAGACATTGGTTCCGATGGCACGTTTGTATTTTTTGCGGTTCTTTTCGCCGATCAGATAATATCCGAACGGAATGATAATGCTTAAGATCAGTGCTGCGATAAAAATCAGTTTTGTTGTAAGTGTCATAATTGAAATCCTCCTTTAAGAACGTTTCTTTTTTGTAGTTTGAGTTTTGGTATATGGGTCAAAAGCCCTTCCGCTTCCTTTGTAGAAACGGCTGAACATTTCATAGTATTCCAGACGAAGTACCTGGATTCCGACAATGAGTCCTTCCATACCGCATACGAACAGGTTGCCAAGGACAACGATGATCCAGTTCGGGGAACCGGATTCAGCTCCGGCAAGCATCAGCACTACTTCCATCATGGCAGCGTGGCTGACGGCGAAAGCGCCGATTCGGACAAAGGAAAGAGTGTTGGAAAAGTAACTCAGCAGGGTTTCAAAGATCTCGAAAAATCCCTGAACCAGGAACATGGCTTTTCCTTCTTCCATTTTGTCTGCCCGTTTTTCAATCTTTCGCGTCAAAGGCTCTTTGAACAGGATGAGCAGCAGCGGAATGCCGAACATCACTGCCAGGACGATTCCTGCCGGAGTCTTATGTCCTGTCATAAAGAGTACGATCGTAGTGACTGCGGATGCGTAGAATACCAGTCCGGCGACTCCGTTTGCATCAAACCATGCGTTTTCCACATCGTGGGAACGAAGTGCATTGACGATATGCAGGATCATGGCAAGGAGGATCAGTCCCATACCAAATGCAACGGACACGATAAAGACGGTGTTCAGCTTTCCGATAAATGGCAGCGTGGTCATATGATCGATGGGCCGCAGCCAAAGCGGTTCGATGATATCTTCAAATCCGAAAATACTTCCGAACATAAATCCGAAGATGGTAGAAAATACACCGGCACAGGCAATGATCCCGGCAAGCGGTTTTTTCTTAAAGTGATAGATCAAAAAGCCGCCGATCAAAAGCAGAAGACCTTGCCCTACATCACCGAACATGACTCCGAAAATAAAGGAGTAGGTGACGGCAACAAAAATGGTTGGATCGATCTCGTTATGAGAAGGAAGTCCGTACATGCCGATGAACATTTCAAATGGTTTGAACAGCTTCGGGTTCTGCAGTTTGACCGGAGGTTCTCCAAAGTAGCTGTTCCGGTCTTCTTCTACAACCACAAAAACTTTGTCGTCATCTTTGACTTCTTCTGTGAAACGTGCTACATCGTCTTCGGACATCCATCCACATAAAATATAGTAATCTTCCTGCTGATCCTCCATGCGGGCAGCCATCTTGCGCACATCAAAATTGTGTGCCAGTTCTTCCAGACGCTGCCTGGAAGCAACAATTTGTGGCGCTTTTTTAACAAGCATTTCGGCGGCTTCCTGATTCAGATCTTCAATCTGTCGGGAAATACCGGAAATCTCACGGTTTAATTTCTGGTAAGCGTCAGCCGGTGTTCCGGTGTATTCATCCGGAATGGTGATCTTTTCAAAATGCAGAGAACGAAAGACGGCATCGACTTTCTGTGCTTCCCCCGGGGAAACAAAGTAAGCGCCGTAGAGATAACTTTCATCCTGTTCTCCTTTGACAAAGATGGCATCCAGATCGTCGATCAGATATTTTTCCAGCCGTCCGTATTGTTCGGAAGGAATTCGTCCGAAACGGTAGGCGATGTATTTGTAGTGCAGGATCCGGTTCAGTTCCCCATCCAGAGGACGGAACGGTTCGATCAGTTTTTGCTTTTGTTCCAGTGCTTCGATTTTTTTTCGGAGCTTTTCTTTTTTGCTCTGGATCGTTAAATAGGTCTCGTTTGTTGTGCGGATCAGTTCAAAAATATCGTCCAGACCGAGAGAGCCATCGGGAGTGATCTCCTCTGCATTTTCCAGATAATCCGTAAATTCCTCTGCTTTTTTCAAGGCATCCCGATAGGGATTGAGTTCCACAAAGGGTCTTAAATTGTCTACGGTCTTCAGCTCAGACAGTGCGGATTCAAGCTGGATTTCATATCTGGACAGATAGAGGTCGGTCACCCGGTCGATGTCGTTTCTCGGACCGGAGATATTGATAAATTTCATTTTTACAATCATGATGTCTTTCCTCCAACATATCCTAAAGTTTCGCCTGGATTTAATCCGTAACGGATGCATTCCATAGCGGTGGTCAGTTTTCGCAGTTCCTCTTCTTTGAGGAATAAATACATATTGATCGAAGCAATGGAGTATGGATTCTGTCTCCGGTCTGCGGTATACAGGCGGGACAGGCAGTCTGCGTACATCTTTTCTGTGGTCAGGTGCTGCTCAAAATCATAATGCCTTGCGTAAGAAGTTTGCTGCAGGATTGTCAGCAGTTCTTCCGGGGTGGATGCTTCCACCATTGCCTTGATCTTCTCCAGAGATACCCGATAATGGATAGGAATCAGAAGGGAGTAGATGTCAGCGGCCGGAAGATGAAAATGCTTCTTGGCGCGGTAGATCCACTGAATATTCAGAAGGTCGATCTTGGAACCACAGTCTCTGGTGAAAAGCTCCAGTTCTTTCTTTTTTAAGAACTTTTTGCGCTCCCGCCACATGGACGTGAAGTAGTAAAGGTTCAATGCCAGATCGTAGTCGAATAGCGTGACCGAAGGCCCTTCTTTCAGGTTTTTCAGCGGTTCGTAATATTCGGTATCTTTCAATGCCTCCACCAGTTGGTCCGTTGTACGGGACATGATCAGTTTTTCGATAGAAATCTGAGAATACTTGTCAAAAAACGGTTTCTTATGATTGAGGTCAAATGGCTCCTGATAGTGATTGATGACGATCCGCAGACAATAATTGATCAGATCCACTTCATATCGCTTCAGATAAAGCTTTAAAAATTTTCGTTCCTTTGGTCCGCAGAAACGATAAATCTTTGTGTAATCATGATAGAGCGAAAGTATCAGCACCTTCTCGATATTTCCACGGTGCAGCATGGTTTCGTCCATGTCCTGCAGGACATATCGGTAAGAAGAATTTGCGTTTAAATAGGAAACCAGTTCTGTGACACTGCCAAGAGAGGCAATCTCTTCGAATTGTTCCTGGGTGAGAAGTTTGGCTTCCATGGCGCGCAGTTTGGTGACAATTCCGCTGTATGCAAGTAAATTTCCCATAATGTTACACCTCGGTAATATGTTTTAGGATTTCCTGTGCATAAAAGGTATGCCAGGTCTCATATTCCTTTTGCAGTTCCAAAATGGATGTGTCATTGGACGCTGCCTGCTGATCCAAAAGTGTCTGTGTACCGGATTCCAGTTCTGCCCGGATCTTTTGAAGATGTGCTTCTGTCTCTGCTTCCAGATCCAGATCAAATTGCTTTCGTTTTTCTTCATATTCCTGATCCAGAACGGATTTCTGGGATTCGGCATGCTCTACGATCGCAGAAGCAGCTGTCTCTATTTCCGTCAATTTGTTGATAATAGACTCCATGAAAAGCCCCCTTTTTCGTCAGAATATATAATATCCTTATTATACACCTTTTCTCTGAAAAAACAATCACTGTGTCGATTATTTTTCACTTTTTCTGAAAATCCAATGGCGGGATCGAATCATAGGGGGAGAAGTATTGGTACAGAGTTGGATGAAGTGATAGAAAATCAATGGATAATAGCAATATTTTGTATAAAAATGACAAGAAAACGATATAAATCAGGGGTGGGGTAATTGTATAATAAGACTAAATATATGGGTTACTGGGACTGTGCGCCCAGAATTCATAAATTTGGGGTAATAAAAGGAGGACAAACATGAAGAAGAAAGGAAAGAAAAGTCTGGCATTAGCGATGACACTGGCAGTGACAGTTACATCTGTTCCGCCGGTTTATGCAGCGGATACCGCACATACACCGATGATTCTGCCGGAATTGTCAGATGGGGAAAACGCGAAAGCAGTTTCCTGGAAGTATGAGAAGCTGGATCAGGCTCCGATGAAGGAGAGTGTACAGGCAAGTTCTGAGAATACGCCGGAACAGTGGAACGAAGGACCTGCCAAATTGGCATTTGATGGAAATAACTCTACAGCATGGCATACACATTATACGTATTCAGGACATGAAATTCCACATTGGATCCAGTGGGATTTAGGAGATACATATGACGTGGGAAGGATTTCCTATACACGCAAATCGGATGGCGCGACAGGAACATGGAAAAATATCAAAGTAGAAGCTACAGAAGATGGAACAACATGGAAAACTGTATGTGAAAAAGAGCTGCCAGAAACAGCAAAAGGAGAAACTACAAATATTGACTTTGAGCCAGTAAAAGCGAAAAGCTTGAAAGTAACTATTTCGGATGTTTATGCAACCGGTGATAAATTTGCATCTGCCGGAGAAATCAATGTTTATAAAGCAATCAAAGATATCACACTTGTAGATCCAATCAAAGTAGTCTCAGAAAAGACTACAATGAAAGAGGGAGAAACACAGCAGCTGAAATATGAATTGACATCAGAAGCACAGGAAGTCGGCGGTGAAGTGAAATGGAGTGTTACAGACAATGATGTATTAAAGGTAGATGAAAACGGTCTTGTAACAGCTGTTGGTGAAGGTACGGAAAGTGCAGTTGTTGAATTCAGAGTAGGTGATACGACTTATAATAATTATGTAGATATTACAGTCGAGAAAGTAGAAACAGAGTGTACAATTAATCTAAATGGAACCAAGTATACGGCGAACAGTTTGGAAGAAGCTGTAACAAAGGCTGGGCTGACAGAACTCACCAGTGTGAAGTTTGAAAGTGGCGTTATTCGAGAAGAGGACTTTGATTTCCTGAAAAAGTTCAATCGTATTCAGTATACATTGAAAGAATTTAGTATCGGTGATGATGTTGTTTTACGAGGTCTTGCCGGAAATAAAATTCCAGTAAATGCATTTTATAAGAATACAAGTGGATATGCGCTTAATACCGTATATCTTGGAAAAAATGTAAAAGGGTTAGAATCACAGGCTTTTGCTTATTGTAAGGAACTCACAAGCTTTGTAGCTCCGGGATTGGAATCTATGCATGAAAATGCATTGAATCGTGTAAATAAGTTGCCAGAACTGAGTTTGCCATCTTTGAAAGAAGTAGGAGCACCTTTATTTGGCACAATGAAAAATACAGTAATAACAAAAGTAAGTCTTCCATCGGCGACCACACTGGCGAATGACGCATTTTCTAAGTTGACAGCATTGACAGAACTTGAACTTGGAGCAACGCCTCCGCAGGTTCGTATTTCAAGTAAAGGATTAGAATTTGCTACCGGTGTTGTAGACAATTTGAAACTCGTTATTCCAGAAGGTGCTTTAGATGCGTACAAAGCAAGTCCTGGATATAATGCGGAAACCAATACATGGTATGGAATTAAACTTTCAGAACCACAGGAAGAAGTCAATATTAATGCAACGATCAACGGAACAGCTGTTGATGGTGCAAGTCTGGAAAAAGCAGTTGCAGCTTCTGGTGTGGCATTAGAGGATATTGATTCAGTAACCATCAATTCCGGAAAAGTAACACAGGAAGATCTGGCTTATCTGAAGACAATTCCGAGAATGGAAACATTTGAAATGAATGTCGGAGAGAATTTACAGTTGATAGGAAAAGATGGAAATCCTACTACTGTATTGAGCAAAGACACTGCTGTTATTGAGTTTGCAGGGAAACCTTCAGGAAGTAGTAAGGCAACGATGAGAACGCTGACTCTTGGTGGAATTACAGAGATTTACTATGAGGGATTAAAAGGCTATGCTTCTATAGAAACAATCAATATGCCAGATGTCATTACAGTAGGAGAGAGAGCATTTTGTTTAGGCGAGTGGGTAGATACATTGGATTTATCCAGTGCAAAGACTATTGGTTCTAATGCATTTAATGGATGTAAACGTTTGGAAACTCTTACTATGAATGCAGTAGAGACATTGGGAGAAAGTTCCTTTAAGTATACAGATGCTCTTAAAGAGCTCACACTTCCGGAAACAATTAAAACAATTGAGAATATTGAGTTTGGAATAGGTGGATTTAAGAAGAGTGGGGTTAAAATTAAAATTTTAGCATCAACCCCTCCGACAGTAGATAGAAGAGCGTTTGATGAAGTGGGTAGTATCTCAAGGATTTCTACAGTGACTGTACCAAATGGTGCATTAGCCGCATATGTAGCGCAGGTAAATCCATCAGCAGATGCAGCAAAAGTTCTGAAAAGACAGGATATCTATTGGCGAAATTTATACTTGAGAGAAGAAGGATCGTCTTTGATTGAATATAAGGCAAAATGTGGTACATGGGCAGATCAGTATGCATATGTGACTACAGGAGAAACAATCTCGGCAGAGAAAATGGCAGCACTCCATAAAGATGATGAAAAGAATTTGAAAGAAAACGAAGAATTCAAAGGCTGGAAGATAAAAGAGACTGGCGAGATGCTTACAGCAGAAACAGTGGTATCAAACGACATGACTGTTTCTCCGGTAATCGAAGAAAAAGCTGAGGAAATCAATGTTACTGCAACTGTTAATGGCGGAGAAGTACTTGGGGCAGAAAGTCTTGAGAAAGTGATTGAAAAAGCAAGTGAAACAGTAGATTCAGTAACATCTTTGACAGTAGAATCCGGAAAAGTAACAGCAGACGATCAGACATTCATCGAAACGTTGTCTAATCTTGAAACATTTGAACTGAAAAAAGAAGCTCAGTTATTAGACAAAGAAGGAAATCCGACAACTGTATTAGATGGTGAAAAGATAAAATTAGTATTCCCTGGAGATGTGCAGACATTAACTCTTGGAGGAATTACGGAAATTAAGAAATATGGAGTCAAGACAAAAGCTACTACAATTAATTTGCCGGATGTTGTGACTGTAGGAAACGGCGCGTTTGATAGTTTTGGTTCATTGGAAACTCTGAGTTTGCCAAAAGCAACCACTATCGGAAGCAACGCTTTTTATAAATGCAGAAAGCTTCACAGTCTGACATTGGAAAGCGTAGTGGAATTAGGAGAAAGTTCTTTCTATCAGACAGATGCTTTAGAGAAATTAACACTTCCTGCTACGATTCAGAAAATTGCAAATATTAAGTTTGGTGTTTGTTACTCTGGAAATAAAGAAGGTGCGAAGATAACAATTTTGGCAGCAAATCCACCGGAAGTTGCCAGCGGCGCGTTCAAGGGAGTAACATCAGGATCTGAACTTTATCAGATGGCAACTGTAACAGTTCCTGCTGGTTCACTTGCAGCATATGCCGCACAGGTAGGAGGTGCAGATGTTACAAAAGTAGTAACAAAGAGTGATATCCTTTGGAATAATTTGTATTTGAGAGAACAAGGATCTAATGTGATTGAGTATTATTATCCGGGAACAGGAAATAATGTGCATAATCAGTATGCATATATCCCAGAAGGTGGTACAGTTGGAGAAGAGCAGATAGCAGAATATAACGGAAAACTGGAACCAGGTCAGGAATTTAAAGGCTGGAATACAAAGGAAGATGGTTCTGGCGACATGATTACGGCAGGGTATGCTATAACAGAAGAAACAAGAGTTTATCCAGTCATCGGAGAGAAAGCCGAAGAAGTCAACATCACGGCAACTGTCAATGGTGGAGAAGCGATTGGTGCAGAAAATCTTGCGAAAGTGATTGAAAAAGCAGGAGTAGACAGAGTAGAAAACCTGACCATCGATTCCGGAAAGGTAACACCGGAAGATCTGGAAACACTGAAAGGTTTGAGATATCTGGAAACATTAGAGATGAATCTGGATGGAGACCTGACTCTGGTTAACGAAACGGGAGAATCCACAACAGTTCTGCCGGCAGGGTTATTTGAAAAATCCAAACTGGAAAGCGTTTCATTGGCAGGATTTACAGAGATTGGAGAGAAAGCGTTCAAAGATACAAATAATTTGTTATCTGTGAATATTCCGAATGTAACAAATATTCAGTCTTCTGCATTTTTATCTACGAATTTGGAAACGATTGCCTTACCAGAGGTAACCACAATTGGAACCAGTGCATTCCGTGGTGCAGATGAACTGGAAACAGTAGATATGCCAAAAGTAGAGACGATTGGAAGCGAAGCATTCTATGGTACGGCAGTTGCAGAATTTACACTTCCGGCAACGATTACAAGCATTGGTTCTAAAGCATTTGAAGATGTTTCAGATGACTTAAATATCACGATTTTGACAGCGACACCACCAGAGGCTAAAGGCGCATTCGGAAAAGGTCAGATTACAGTACCGGATGGAGCACTTCAGAATTATCTGCCAAGCTTAGATTTAAGCAAACCATTCTGGAGCACCGGAGACATGAAGTGGAACAATCTGAATGTAAAAGATAATGCACAGAGATTTATCACATTTAAGCCAAACAATGGTACAGCGGATAGCTCTATGTACGCATATGTTGTAACAGGAACAGCAATTACAGAAGGCAGATTCCCAACTACATTTGAGAATGAAGGCAAGATCTTAAGCGGCTGGAATACAGCAGAAGACGGAAGCGGCACAGCAGTAGATGCGAATACAGTTGTAACAGAGGATATGACACTGTATGCACAGTGGAGTGATCCGGTAGCAGATCTGAAAGTGACTGCATCTTGTTCGAATGATGACGGACATGGCGGAGCAAAATGGACCAATGAAGATGTAACCGTGACATTGACTGCAAATAAAGCCATCAATGATATCGAAGGATGGACTCGTGTATCAGAGACAGAACTGACAAAAGTACACAGTGAAAATGGAACGTATCAAGTGACGGTAACCTCTGCAGATAATCAGCAGGCAGAAGTGGAATATGTGGTAAAACACATTGACAAGCAGGCTCCAGATATCCGCGTGGAAGGAACAGGAAACGGGGAACATTATCGTGAGATCACAGCAATCGCAGTACAGGATGCCAAAGGTGTTCGTTATGTGACGGTCAATGGCGTGAAAACAATGGTCAATGCCAAGGACGAAAAGCTCACAGATATCAAAGCGCTTGGAGTAGTAGAAGGCGAGAATACAGCAGTGGTTGTAGACAAAGCCGGAAATGAGAAATCCATTACATTCTACTATGATAAAACAGCTCCGGTGATCGATTACAAAGCCATCGAAGCAGCAAATGGATACAAGAGAGAAATCCCGGTCAATGAAGGCGAAGAGTACACAGAAAAAGAACTGGTTGAAATGTTTACAAAACCGGGATGGGTAACCGACAATTCCGGACATGCAGAATTTAAAGTAGACAAATGGGGACTGGAGCATGGACTGGACGGTTATAAACCGTTTACTTCCCAAACACCGGGAACCTACAAAGTCCGTTTCTACGCATACGATGCCGCAGGAAACAGCAGCACATTTGATGTGTATGTGAAAGTACTGGAAGCGGAGACACCGGAAGAACGTACAACAACAGTAAACTATACCGTATTCCTGGATAACGGAGTGCGTACGGGAACCTGGACACACACCGGAACAGAAGAAGGAACGTTTGAGTTTGAAGTGTCTATGACAGGGCTTGACCTGGAGGGCTATGTGCCGGCAGAGGGAGAAACAGGATCCCGGACACTGACATATGGTGAGACGACTTCCGTCACATTCTATCTGGTTAGTGAATAATACAGATCAGAATGATACAGATCCCTGATATGGAAGTGAAAGTTTAAGACGGACCCGGATGAAGAAAAACAGATGTGATTCTTCATCCGGGTTTTTCTGTTTGTTTAGGCAGATATTTTCTGCTATAATATACATGGTTTATTGACAGAAGGAGAATCAGGGGATCACAACAGAAGGGAGTATTAAGAGATGAGATTACGTAATATTCCGCGTGCGGAAGGAACGATACAGGGTCATCAGGCAGCGATCAAACGGCCGGAAGATCAAAAAGGATGCTGGAAACAGGTGTTTGGAAATGAAAATTCGATCCATATTGAAATCGGTATGGGAAAAGGAAGATTCTTGCTGAATATGGCAAAGCAGTATCCGGAGATAAATTTTATTGGAATCGAGAGATATTCCAGCGTATTACTGAGAGCACTGGAAAAATATGATACAGAGGAATTCAAAGATCTGACAAATATTCGATTTGTCTGTATGGATGCAAAAGAATTGCCGGAAGTATTTGCGAAGGGTGAAGTGGGACGTATTTATCTGAATTTTTCGGATCCATGGCCAAAAGCGCGTCATGCGAAAAGGAGACTGACTTCTACAGAATTTCTGGCACGTTACGATCAGATCCTTGCAGAAGAGGGCACGGTAGAATTTAAAACAGACAATACAGAACTGTTCAACTTTTCTCTGGAACAGATCAAAGAGTATGGATGGAAAGTATTTAGTTACACATATGACTTGCATCACCATGAAGTAATGAATCAAAATAATATTATGACAGAATATGAAGAGAGGTTTTCTGCAAAAGGGAATCCGATCAATAAACTGATTGCCGGAAGAGGTTTGGAATAATTCATACACGTCAGCCGGAAGAATGCATATAATAGGAGTGAGGGAGACTCACAACAGGAGCGTGGCGATGGGCTGGAAGAGAAGCTGGAAAGAAAAAGTGCGTCAGAAAATGTACTGTCAGGCAGAACTGAACCGATGGATTTTATGTATAAAACGCTCATTAGAGGAAGTATATGCAATACTTAACACAGGATATTGTCATAAGAAATAAAAGAAAAGAGTAGGTGTTTGAGATGAAGATCAAAGTGACTGCGAAAAATTATCCACAGGAAGTACTGAGGTCTGAGACACCGGTTCTGGTAGAATTTTTTGCCGTATGGTGCGGAAAATGCGCGATGATGGAAGACATCGTGGATGAAATTGCGGAAGAGTATGATGGACGTGTGAAGGTCTGCCAGGTTGAAATTGAAGAATCAGCAGTTTTAGCAGCGGAATATGAAGTAAATGTGGTTCCGACATTTGTAGTATTTCGTGAAGGAAAACCGGTGAATTATGCCAGTGGAGTACTTGGAAAAGAAGTTTTGACAGAGATGCTTGGAGTGTGAAAGAATCTGACATGATGGCTGACATGATGAGAAAGCAAATGTATATGAAAATGCTTGTATATAAAAGCGAATTGCTGTACAATATAAGTAAGGAAAAAGGAAAGGAGTGAATGATATGGCACAGATTAGTTTACGTGTGGATGATGAATTGAAACGTGATGCTGAAAAAACTTTAAATGATATTGGCTTGAGTATGTCAACAGCAATTAATATTTTTCTGAAAACCGTAGTGAGAGAAAACAGGATTCCATTTGAATTATCAGCTGATCCATTTTACAGTAAGGAAAATATGAAAGAACTAGAGCGACGTGTCCATGCCGTCCGCTCTGGAGAAAGCACATTGAAAGAGCATGAGTTAATTGAGGAAGATTGATGAGAAAGCTTTGGGAAGATGAAGCGTGGAAGGAATATCTTGAGTGGCAGATGAAAGACAAAAAGATTCTCAAGAGGATTAATCAGTTGCTGACAGATATTGACAGAAATGGATATCAATGTATAGGGAAGCCAGAACCACTAAGTGGGAATCTTTCAGGTTACTGGAGTGTCCGCATTGATGGAAAAAATAGGATTGTTTTTAGAATTGCTGACAACAATATAGAAATTATACAATGTGGTACACATTATAGAGAGAAATAGGGCGGTATTTGATCCTGATAATAAGCATGATAGCCGGGAGAGTTTCAAAAAGCTGCAGAAATTAGAAGAAAAAGTCTTTTTCCGCAGCTTTTTGACGAAAAGTTTGAAATCCTTTATCGATGTTATGAAGATGTGGGCGGTAAAATATAAAAGGTGAATTGAAGAAATTTGAGAAATTGAAGGAAATTTACAAAAAATTAAAAAAATACTTGCTTTTTGAAAAGAAATCATATATAATAATTCTTGCGTTACAGATTAGGTAACAACATAAAGATGCGCGATTAGCTCAGTTGGTAGAGCACCTGACTCTTAATCAGGGTGTCCAGGGTTCGAACCCCTGATCGCGCACTTAGAAATCACTGTTTTTGCAGACCAGAAGCTGCGGGGGCGGTGGTTTTTTTGTGTATACGGAAAAGTTGAAATATTGACGCAAGATGGGCTCAAAGATATAATAAACCTATGTGATCAAGATTATGCGATGGAGGTAGAATATGGGAGAAAAAAATAATACATGGCTAACACCGGTTCCAAAACAGTCTTTATCGAAGATGGTTGTTGAAAAAATAAAAGAAGCACTTATTAATGGAGACATTAAGCCCGGAGATTTTCTGCCTTCTGAAACAGAACTGGCTGAATCTTTGGGAGTGGGAAAGTCAAGTGTACGTGAGGCAATCAAGATGCTTGAGGCATTGGGCGTTGTGCAGATCTGCAAAGGGAATGGAAGCCGCGTCAGAACTTGTGTACATGCATCTATGCTGAATCCTTTGATTTTTCAGCTGATATTGAATAGCAATGAAGAGCGTCAGGCGCAATTGGTGGAGTTTAGAAAGATGATAGAGATTTCAGCAAGTTTGTTGGCAATTGACAATGCTTCAGAAGAGGATATTGCAAAATTACGAGAAATACATGAACAGTTTAAGACAGATTTTAATCGTGGAAAAGCGACGGTAGATAATGACATGAAATTTCATAATGCAATTTATGAGAGCACACATAATCCGTTTGTAGTGAGCATAGGCGATTCTATAATGGAGTTGTTTCATCCTTCTCTGGTGATTGCCAATCGAGATTATTCAAGGATCGTTACGGATAATCATGAACAGATTCTGGCCGCATTGGAACAACGCGATAAGAAAGCAATGGAGACCGCAATACGTGATGCTCTGGATGCATGGAGCAGCCTGGCATTGACGGCTACGTTAAATAAGTAGTATCAATCAAAATATGTAAATTATGAAGAAGATTCTTAGATCAAAAACAAGAGACTAGGAATCTTTTTTATTTGTACAAAACATACGAAAACAGTGGAATGATATTGGGGAAATAGTTGAAAAATAACAAAAATGTTGACTTCTTATATCTGTAGTGATACTATAGTATCAGATAGCAGACATCAGATGACTGATGTCAAACGAAAATAAAAGAAAAGGAGAAGGAACTATGGCAAATATTTATTATGATGAGGATGCGGATCTTGGATTGGTAGTGGACAAAACAGTTGCAATTATCGGGTACGGAAATCAGGGACGCAGTCAGGCGTTAAACATGAGAGATTCAGGGGTAAAGAATGTGATAGTAGGAAGTCGGCATGATGAATCCTATGATCAGGCAAATGCGGATGGATTTATGGTGTATTCTATTGCGGAAGCAGCTAAAAAAGCAGATATTATTTTCTTGCTTTTGCCAGATGAAGTTGCACCGGAAGTTTATGAAGAACAGATAGCACCAAACCTGGAGCCAGGGAATGTTTTGAATTTCGCATCAGGCTATAATATTACATTTCACCGTATCAAACCTGCAGAAGGTTTAGACGTTGTTATGGCAGCGCCTCGTATGATCGGAAAAGGTGTTCGCGAGTTATATGAAAGCGGTGAAGGATCACCGGCATTCGTTGCAGTTCATCAGGATGCATCAGGAAAGGCTCTGGAATATGGAAAAGCGCTTTGTAAAGCGATCGGAGCAACAAGAAAAGGTGCAATAGAAGTTACATTTGATGATGAGACGTGCTTGGATCTTATGGCAGAGCAGGGAACATGGCCGATTATTTACAATGTGTTTGTGGAGGCCTTTAAACTGCAGGTAGAGATGGGACATCCGGAAGAAGCAGTACTTATGGAAATGTATCTGTCAAAAGAGCCGGCAGTTATGATGGAAAAAGCAGCAGAGGTAGGATTCTTCCGTCAGCTTCCGTTCCATTCACATACCAGCCAATATGGACAGCTGATCGGATTCCAGGATGTTGATACAACAGAAATCAGAAAGTTCTTAAAGAATCGCTATGACAGAATCAAAGGCGGAGAATTTGCAGAAGAATGGGAAAAAGAACAGCAGGATAATCATCTGTCAACATTGAATAAATTGGAAGAAGATGCTTTTAACTGTGAATTTACAAAGGCAGAAGATCGTCTGAAAGCAAGATTAAAATAGTGGTTGAGAGATATTTGATGATAAGATAATCACAGAGAAGGGGGTTTCTTATGGACGTGAAGATTTTTTTATGGTTGGCAATATCGATTGCGATTATATTGTTTACAATTTTAAAATTAAAATTAAACCCTGCGATTTCGTTAGTTCTTGGAAGCCTTTTCATGGGAATTGCATCCGGGCTTGGAACAACGGAAACGATTAACACAATAGGATCTGGCTTTGGAAATTTGATGACAGGTATTGGTCTCTCTGTAGGTTTTGGAGTGATTTTGGGACAGTTGCTTTCGGATTCTGGAGGAGCGAAAGTAATCGCAACAACGATGATCTCAAAAACATCTGAAAAATATGCATTATATGCGTTGGGAGTTACGGCATTTTTGTTATCGATCCCAGTATTCTATGATGTGACTTTCGTAATCTTAATTCCACTTGCAATCGCAGTGGGAAGGCAGATTCAGAAACCGTTGCCGTACACAGTTGGCGCGATGGTTATTGGAGCCGGAGCAGCACATACATTGGTACCGCCAACGCCAAATCCGTTGGCAGCAGCAGAGATTCTTCATTTTGATCTCGGAATTATGGTTATCGTAGGAACAATTCTTGGTTTAGTTTCTGCATTGATTGCAATGAAGATATTGTTTACACTTTTTGATAAGGGTTTCTGGAAAGCACAGAAAGATGAAACAGGCGTCGAAGTATATGAAGAACGGAAGAGTGCAGAAACAACAGGTGAACTGTCCTTCTTTCTGGCATTGCTTCCGGTTATTCTTCCGGTCATTTTAATTCTGATCGGAACAGTTATGGGAGCGTTGGGAGAAGTTCCGTCAATCATTACATTTTTGAGCAATAAGAACATGGCGCTTCTTCTGGGAGCATTAAGTGCATATCTTGTTGCAGCAAAAACAATGAATAAAGATGAAAGAGAGAAATCTTCTACAGAAGCGTTAAAGAGTTGTGGTATAGTATTGCTGATTACGGGAGCTGGCGGATCTTTTGGGGCAGTAATCAGTGCGACAGGTTTAGCTGATATGCTGGCGGAGACAATCAAAAATATTTCGGCATCACCAATTCTTGCACTGTTTATCGCATTTGTCATTGCTGCACTGTTCCGGGTTGCACTTGGATCAGGAACCGTTGCATCGATTACAACGATGACAATTATGGCATCTGTTCCGGCAGCTGTCGGAATGCATCCTGTATGGATGGCAATCGCATGTTTATCCGGTTCGCTGAGTTGTGGACATGTAAATGACAGTGGATTTTGGGTTAGTACAAATCTTTCCGGATTTACCATTACAGGAGGATTAAAAACATATACTTTCGGAAATGCCATCGTAGCGGTATTTGCAATGTTGTTTGCAGTAATTGGCTGCCTGGTACTTCCTATCTAAACAGAGAATAAAAAACAAGAGCGTTGCAAAATGGGTAAGCAATTATCTGTGGAGCAATGCTCTTTTTGTGTGCCTGGATTCGTACAAAAAATCCGATATTGGAGAAAATATCAGTGGAAAAAATGACAAAATTGATAATCTCATAGAGTTGATAAAAAACAAAGACAAAAAAACTAACAAAACAATACAGAAAAAGAGAGCTAAAATAAAAAAACTGTACAAAAAGCAAAAAAATTATCACTAGAAAATGAACAGCAAACTGATAAAATAAAATCAAGAAAAGGGCCCGGAGAATTAAGAAATAGAGAGGAAAGAGAAGTATGAAAAAAAGAATAATTGCAACATTTTTATCAGTGATGATGGCAGCTTCTGTATTGGTAGGATGCGGCAGTGACAACAAGGAAGAAAAACAAGAAGAGAAAACAGCCTGGCAGGATGTAGATTATTCAGGAGAAGATCCAAAACTGGAAAAGAAAATCAAAATATTATCAATTTGGGCGGAAGATAATGATAATGGAATTTTGATCAACAAGATTTGTCAGGATTATAAAGATAATGTGAATCCAAACTTTGAATGGGAATATGAAATGGTTTCAGCAGATAACCTGACACAGAAAATTGCAACATTATCTGCTTCCAATGATCTTCCGGATTTGTTTGCGTATGAAGCCGGAGCGCCATTGACAACATTGATCGAGGCAGACAAGGTTGCGAATGTTTCTGAGATTGTTGAGACATTGGGAGTATCGGACAGTCTGAATGAAGGTGCTGTTGAGTTGATGAAAGGACTTTCAGGAACAGACGATCTGTATGATCTTCCGTTGGGACTTAATGTTGAGGGATTCTGGTACAATAAAGAACTTTTTGAAAAAGCAGGATGTGAAGCTCCGACAACATGGAAAGAATTTGAAGAAGTTCTGGAAAAACTGGATGCAGCAGGAATTCAGCCTCTTTCAACAGGAGGATCTGATAAGTGGCTTGCAACTCGTCTGATCAATGCGTATGCAGTGAGAACAATGGGAAATGATGCTTTAACAAAAGCGGCAGAAGGTGAAATTGATTATACAGATAAAGGATTTGTAGAAGCGGCTCAGAAACTGGCAGACTGGTCAGAAAAAGGATATTTCGGAGAAGGTGTTACAACAGTAGATGCTAATACAGCAGGTTCTATGGTGATGAGCGGTAAAGCAGCAATCTTCTATACAGGTTCCTGGTTTACACAGAATCTGACAGATCCATCGCAGAATCCGGCAGGAGAAGACGGAATCGGATTCTTTAATATCCCTGTAGTGGATGAGTCAGTCAGCTCCGCAACTTCTTACTCTATGAACTGTGGAAATATCCTGGCACTGGATAAAGCAAAATTTGATGAAGGAACAGCATGGTTCTTAAAATACTTCATCGAAAACATGGGGAATCTTGCCATGGAAGAACTGGGAACAGTGAAAGGCTACACATATACAACAGCAGCAGAAGATATGGATTCTTATACCAAGTTAGTTCTGGATGAAATTGACAAATCTACAGAAGGATTTGCATGGTGGGAAGCAAAAATGGATGCCGAACTTTCTAAAGTAGCACAGGAAAACGTTCAGCCATTACTGAATGGAGACATGAGCGCAGAAGAATATATGCAGTCGATTCAGGATGTATATGAAATGAATAAATAAAACAAAGCTTCCAGACAGATAGAAAAAGGGGAGTGTTTGGAATAAAAATCCGAACATTTCCCTTTTCTCTTAGAAGAAAGGAATGGAGATATGAAAAAAGTATTAGCAAATAAAAAAGCCATTGCGCTTTTTGTAGTTCCAGGCTTGGTATTATATACAATACTGGTCATTGTACCGGTTATATGGTCACTGTACTATTCTTTATATAGTGGAAGCCCGGGAATAAAATGGGAATTTGTAGGATTGGACAACTACGTGAAGTTATTTCAGGATAAAAACTTTTTAAGTGCACTGGCAGTCAATGCGAAATATATCTCTGTCGTAATGATCGGACAGGTTGGACTTGGATTACTGCTTGCATTGATGTTCCGGTTCTGGTTGAAACGCTGTAAAACAATCGTGCGTACATTGGTATTTTTCCCGGTTGTTCTTCCAACAGTTGCAGTTGGTCAGCTGTTTGCAAAGATTTATGAGATCCAGCCAAATTATGGTCTGTTAAATAGTTTTCTAGATTCGATTGGACTGGATAACCTGGTTCAGCCGTGGATCGGACAGGCAAGCACAGCATTGTGGGCGTTGTGTGTCATGGATATCTGGGTTGCAATGGGATTCTATTCTGTTATTTTTTACGGAGCGCTTCTGGATATTCCGGAAGATATTCTGGAGGCTGCACGGATTGACGGAGCGGGAAGCTTTCAGATGTTCAAGAGTATTTTACTTCCGCTGCTTCGTCCGATGATCATCACCAGTCTTGTATTTAGTTTCTCAGGAACAGTAAAAATGTTTGAATCTGCGCTGGCTTTGACGAACGGAGGACCGGGTACGGCAACAAAGTCACTGTCCATGTATATGTATGATGTGTCATTTACATATAACAAAGTGGGATATGGAAGTGTCATAGCAATCGTAATATTCCTGATCTGTATTATTGGCGCAAGAATCATTAACAGATTTGATGTGAAGGAGGATTAAAGATGAAAAAGGCAAAATCCGGTTTAAAAGGACTGATTATTTTTTTAATCTGTATGATAGAAGTATATCCGTTGTTCTGGATGTTGACTGCTTCATTAAAAGAACAGTATGAATGGAGTGAATATCCGGCATATGCATTAAATAAAGGATTCCATTTCCAGAACTACATCGATGCGTGGACGCGTGGAAATATGGCAACATTTTTTAAGAACAGTTTGATCACAACCGTCGTTTCTTTGGTTTTCATTGTTATTTTTGCCACAACAATTGGATTTGCAGTTACAAAAATGCAGTGGAAAATGAGAAAAAAGGTGGCGTCTTACTTTACGCTTGGAATTATGATCCCGGTTGCAACTGCACTGATTCCATTATTCCAGATTTACAGCAAAACAAATCTTTTGAATACAAGAACCTGTCTGATCCTGACTTATATTGCGTTTGGACTGTCATTGTCGATCTATCTGGTGCAGGGATATTTAAGATCCTTCCCGGATGACATTATGGAAGCGGCAGTTATCGACGGGTGCGGAATTTACCGTATGATGTGGCATATCGTTGTACCGCTGATGAAAAATGCGATTGTAACAGTACTTGTACTTCAGTTCTTCTTTAAATGGAACGATCTGTTATTCTCAATGACGTTTATCAGTGATTCTTCATTGAAAACTGTACAGACAGGACTTTTGTACTTCTCCGATGAGTTTGGCGGCAAAAACTGGGGGGCAATTTTCGCATCGGTTTCTTTGAGTGTGTTCCCGATGTTGATTTTATACACACTTTTGAATAAGAAAGTAATGGAAGGAATGACCGCAGGTGCAGTCAAGGGATAAATATATGGACAGAGAAAAAATGCAGAACTATGCAGACGAGATCCGGCAGTTTGTGATGGAACATACGGAAGATGTGCTGAAAAACCCGCGTAGTTTTATCCGGTATCCATTCATTGATCCGGGATCTGTATATGATGGAAATGTGTGGGACTGGGATACATACTGGTCTGTATATGGATTTTTTAATCTGGCAGACAGATATCCGGATGATACGACAAAAGTACGTCTGATCGAACATGCGAAAGGAAATATTCATAATTTTATGGATCATCAGCTTCCGGATGGATACATCCCCATGATGATCGAAGTGGCAGACTGGCCGGAACCATATTTGAATATGAAACATAAAGAAGGAATCCTGATGAATATGCACAAACCGTTTTTGTGCCAGCAGATTGTGCTGATCAGTGATTTTATCGGAGATTATTCCTGGTGCAGTCAGTACTTTGCAAATCTTGAAAAATATTTTGAGTGTTACGATAAGAATTATTATTTTGAAAACTGTGGGCTTTATGTCTGGTGTGATGACATTATGATCGGAATGGATAATGATCCGGCTACATTTGGAAGACCGAAATTTTCTACAGCCAATATTTATCTGAACAGCTTTATGTGTATGGAACTGGAGGCAATGAAAAAGATTTGCCGGACATTTGGAAAGGAAGAGAGAGCAGAATATTACCAGGAAAAGAGAGCAAAGCTAGTTGAAGCGATCCAGAAGGAATGCTGGGATAAGAGAGATCGTTTTTTTTACTCTGTGGATGTGGATATTAAAACAAGAAAATTCGACTGGTTTCATGAAGGGCTTGGTGTTTTCTGGAAAACACTTCCAATCAAGATTCGGGTCTGGTCGGGCTTCATTCCGATGTATGCAGGATTTGCGACAAAAGAGCAAGCAGAAGCTATGGTACATCATATATTTGACGAGGAGACATTTGCTTCTTTATACGGAGTGACAACACTTGCGAAGGATGAGAAAATGTTTGACCTGTCGGTAACGAACAATCCGTCAAACTGGTTGGGGCCGATCTGGCTGGTAGCAAACTATATTATTTTTAAAGGGCTTTTGAATTATGGATATATAGAGGAGGCTGAAAAAATATGTGAAGGAACATTACTTCTTTTGGGAAAAGATCTGGAAACAACAGGCAGTCTTCATGAATACTATGATCCATTTGATGGACATCCGATCATGAATGCCGGGTTTATTAACTGGAATGTTCTTGCATTAAATATGACAGATGAATTAAACGGGAAAAAATCGATGGCTTAATGGAGGTAGAACCATGATCCAAAATCCGATATTGCAGGGATTTTGCCCGGATCCCAGCATTGTTCGAGTGAAGGAAGATTATTACATCGCGGTCTCCACATTTGAGTGGTGGCCCGGTGTCAGGCTTTTTCATTCCAGAGATCTGGAACATTTTGAGCAACTGCCGTCTCCTCTGACTAGAGTCAGCCAACTGAATCTGCTGGGCAATCCGGACTCCTGTGGAGTATGGGCACCGGATCTGTCTTATGATGGAGAGCGATTTTGGCTTGTTTTTACTGATGTAAAGACAAGAAGTGGGAGTCGGTATTATAATACACACAATTATGTTGTATGGTCGAAGAATATAAAGGAGGGGTGGTCAGAACCAGTTTATTTGAACAGTACTGGTTTTGATCCTTCTTTGTTTCATGAAAAAGACGGGAAAATGTATCTGGTCAATATGATCAATGGATTCGAGGGGATCCAGATCCAGGAATTTGATAAAGAACAAATGTGTCTGATCAAAGAGCCGGTCAATGTCTGCAGAGGGACTGGAAGGGGATTTACGGAAGGTCCTCATCTGTATCACATCGGGGAATGGTATTACCTGATGATGGCAGAAGGTGGTACTTCTTATGAACACTGTGAGACGATGTGCCGTTCCCGTTCTCTGTGGGGACCTTATGAGGAGGATCCAGGGAATCCGACCCTGACTTCTGATCCGGTAAAGACGGATGCACTGCAGAAATGTGGTCATGCGGATCTTGTACAGACACAAAAAGGAGAATGGTATCTGGTTCATCTTTGTTCCAGGCCGAACGCCAACAGAAAATGTGTCCTTGGCAGAGAAACGGCACTTCAGAAAATAATGCAGACACAGGACGGATGGTTTCGGCTGGCATCAGGAAAACGCTATGGAGAACAAAAGATTCCTGATTTGAAAGAGATTGAAAAGCAGCCGTTTGTCAAGCTGAAGCTTAAAGATGAATGGGAAGAAAAAACAATCGGTATTTGTTACAATTCGCTCAGAATTCCTGCGGAACGATTTGCTTCTTTTACAGACAGAGAGGGATACCTTCGGTTGTACGGAAAAGATTTTTTGAACTCTCATTTTGAAGTCAGTCTGCTTGCAAGAAGGCAGACAAAGTTCAAAAGCGGAATCTGTACCTGTATGGAATTTCAGCCGGAATCAGAACGACAGGCTGCCGGAGTGGCATATTTCTACGATTCGATGAATTTTTATCTGTTTATAAAAAGCGGAAATCATTATGGGGTGGCATGGCTGGAAGTCTTAGAAAGCGACGGAGGAGTTGTACAAACGATCGCCCGGCGGACTTTATCAAAACAACAGCCAGGAATTTTCTTGAAGATACAGACAGATGAATCCGGAGAACATGCAGAATTTTTATATTCCCGGGATGACAGAGTCTGGGAGAAAGTGGCGGAAACGAAAACCGATATTCTGACAGATGAACATTGTGTAGGATTTACAGGAGCCCATTTTGGAATTTATTGTCATGATATGGAACAACGAAAAGGATATGCAGATTTTCAATATTTTGAATTGTTGGAAGGTGAGTAGGGAATGGAAAAAGAACATATTTATTATAAAGATTCAGTAGAGCAGTGGGGGCTTTGGGAAATTGAGATTCCCGGACCTTCCACAGGAAACCCGTTTATAGAACAGACAGTAAAAGCAGTGATATCCGGGGAAAATGAGACAAAAGAAATCGATGGATTTTACGATGGAAAGGGGCGCTATAAGATACGCTTTATGCCGTCGTTTCAAGGTGAATATCAGTTTCATGTCACCAGTAGTTTTCAAAAGACTGCAGAAGGAAAATTTCGTGTAACAGAGCCGTCTGAGAATAATCACGGGCCGGTTCGGGTGGCCGGAACCTGGCATTTTGCTTATGAAGATGGAACGCCGTATTATTCTGTAGGGACGACCTGCTATGTGTGGGAACTGCAGTCGGATGAACGGATTCGGGAAACATTGGACAATCTGAAAGCTGCCAGATTCAATAAAATCCGTTTTTGTATTTTTCCAAAACACTATGCTTACAATTTTAAAGATCCGAGAAGTTTTCCGTATGAAGGAGCACCGATGGATTCCAGTGTGCTGACAGAGGAGAATTTTGGGACATATACAGAGGAGTCTGAAGGGAATCGCTGGGATTTTCACAGATTCAATCCTGAACATTTCCGGCATATCGAAGAGTGTATCGTAAAACTGCAGAAGCTGGGGATTGAAGCCGATATTATCGTAATGCATCCATATGACAGATGGGGATTTTCCTGTATGAGCAGGGAAGAAGATGACTTGTACTGGAATTATGTTGTCGCCAGATTTTCTGCGTATCGCAATGTGTGGTGGTCACTGGCGAATGAATATGATCTGATGAAGCATAAGACATTGGAGGACTGGGAGAGATATGCCCGGATTTTGTGTGAAAAAGATCCGTACAATCATTTGCGTTCCATCCACAACTGTCATGGATTTTACGATTATAACAGACCGTGGATCACACACTGCAGCATCCAGAGGCAGGAGCCGTATTTAAGCGCAGAGTATGTGACGAAGTGGCGGGAAACCTATAAAAAGCCCGTAGTTCTGGATGAAATCTGTTATGAAGGAAATTTGCAGTTTGGCTGGGGAAATATCAGCGGAAAAGAATTGCTTCGAAGATTCTGGGAGGCATCCTGCAGAGGCGGTTATGCAGGACATGGCGAAACACTGTTGGATCTGACGGAAGAAGAGAAGGTGTTGTGGTGGTCTCATGGAGGAATGCTCAAAGGAGAGAGCTGGAAGCGTTTTGGCTTTCTTTATGACAGATTGTGTGAAACTCCTGGTCATGGGCTTGCACCGTATGATCTGAAGTGGGATTGTGTCTGTGGGGTGCCGGAAACAGACTGGAATAAAAAAGTAAAAAGTTATTATTTGATTTATTATGGATTTACCTGTCCGGTATTCAAAGAATTTGATTTTGATGATACGACAGAATTTGAGATTGAGGTCATTGATACATGGAATATGACGATTGAAAAGCAGGGAACGGGAAAAGGAAAATTCCGTGTGATGCTGCCGGGACATGAGTATATGGCCATCCGTTTAAAAGCAAAGGAGTGACAGATTATGAAAATAGGAATCGTATATACAAGTACAACGCCAGAACTGATCGAGACGGTGAATGCGGAGTTGAAAAAACAGTTGGGAGAAGATGTGGAATTTTTAAATTATGAAGATCCTTCTATTTTGGCAGAAGTACGGGATGCGGAATTTGTGACAGCGGGTGCGGCTGCAAGACTGGTGACAATGTTTATGCAGGCGGTACAGGATAAAGCGGAAGTTGTTTTAAACTGTTGTTCTTCTGTGGGAGAAGTGGCAGATGCGGCAGTTTCTATCGGAAAATTCACCGGAGTCCCGATTGTCCGGATTGACGAAGAAATGTGCCGGGAAGCGGTGAGGCTTGGAAAACGGATCGGGGTTCTTGCGACTCTTCCGACTACATTAGAGCCGACCAAACATACGATAGTGAGAGTGTCCAGGGAGCTTGGAAAACAGGTGACTTTGGTTGATGGTCTGGTGGAGGGAGCCTTTGGTGTGGATCAGGAACAGTTCAAAGCGCTGCTTGGAAAAACAGCAGAACAGATCCGTGATCAGGCAGATGTGATTCTTTTAAGCCAGGGATCTATGGCGTATGCAGAAACATTTTTAAGCGAAACTTATGGGATTCCGGTTGTGTCCAGTCCTCGGTTTGGTGCAGCCTCAGTCCGAAGGGCGCTGGAGGCAAAAGGATATCAGTTTGAGAGACAGGGGGAGATGGGATGCTGACAGATACAAAACAATCACGGAATGCAAAAGTAACACCGGTAGATGGTCTTTCCGTGACCTGGACAAAAGGACTGTGGAGAGAGCGGACAGATACCTGTGCACAGGCAACAGTTCCACAGCTGCAGCAGATGTTTGAAAGCAAGGAGATCAGCCATGTACTGGAAAATTTCCGGATCTGTGCAGGAGAAGCAGAAGGTGATTTTGACGGGACAGTATTTGGAGACGGAGATTTTTATAAATGGATGGAAGCAGCCATTTATACTGCCGCTAAAAATAACGATGAGAAGATGCTGGAACAGATCGATGCGTATATCGAATTAATCGGAAAATCCCAGCTTCCGGATGGCTATCTCTCTACCAAACAGATCATTGGAGAGCGCAATCACAATGGTGTCACCAGAATGGGGGATATCAACGATTTCGAAGTGTATAATTTCGGGCATCTGTTTACAGCGGCCTGCCTGCATAAGCGTCTTACCGGCAAGGATTCTTTTCTGAAAATCGCAGTAAAAACAGCGGATTATCTGGAAGGAATGTATACAGACGCACTGGCAAAAGGGGAAGTCCAGACCGCAGTGTGCCCGTCTCATTATATGGGTTTAGTAGAGATGTACCGGACCACGAAAGAGGAACGGTATCTGAAACTGGCAGAGCAGGCAATCGCATTGAGAGACAGTGTCAAAGAAGGAATGGATGATAACCAGGATCGGATCCCACTGCGGAAACATGAGAAGATCATCGGACATGCAGTGCGTGCGAATTATCTGTATGCAGGAGTGGCTGACCTTTGTCTGGAAGAAGACGATGAGGAATTGAAAGAAGTACTGCATAAAGTCTGGAGAAGTCTGGTTGATAAAAAGCTGTATCTCACTGGCGGATGTGGCGCTCTTTACAATGGAACATCTCCTTACGGAAACTTTTTCGTGGATCAGAAGGTTCATCAGGCATACGGATATGAATATCAACTGCCGAATATCACTGCATACAACGAAACTTGCGCCTCTCTTGGCGGTGTGTTCTGGGCGTATCGGATGTTTCAGCTGGAGCCGGAAGCGGAATATTTTGATGTCCTGGAACGGATGATGTTAAATACGAACCTTGCAGCTTTGAGTATGGACGGAAAGCGGTTCTTTTATGAAAATATGCTTCGAAGGACAAAAACACTGGACTACGAACTGATCTGGCCGAGGACAAGATCGGAGTATATTTTAAGCTACTGCTGTCCGCCGAACCTGGCAAGAACCATTGCACAGTCCAGTGAATATGCGTATCTGACCTCAAAGGATGCCCTGTGGGTTGGCATGTATGGGGCAAACAAAGCTGAGATTACATTGGACAATGGGGCTGCATTTACTGTGTGTCAGGAAACAGAGTATCCGTATGATGGAAGGATCCGTTTTACGTTTGAAAATGTGAACGCAGAAACAGGATTTTCCATGATGCTGCGTATTCCGGGCTGGGCAGAAAACGGACGGATTCAAAAAGGGAAAAGCAACATCGTTCTGACCAGAGAAAATGCAGGAAGTTATTATGAAATCCGGATCGAAGATCCACGGCATACAGAAATCTGTCTGGATTTGGAAATGCCGGTCCGCTATACCGTTGCGAATACGATGGTAGAAGAGACTGAGGGACAGGCAGCGGTGGAGCGAGGTCCTCTGGTATATTGCTGTGAATCCGTGGATGTTTCTGTAGAGTCACTGGATGATCTTTATCTGGATCCGGAGGGACACACAGAACTTGGCACACAACAGATTGAAGGGCGGACCGTGACGGCGATAGAGCTTGACGGTTACTGCTTAAACAGAGAAGGATATGATAGAAATGCCCTGTATCAGACATTGCGGCAGAACGGAATGGAATCAGTAAAGATCCGTATGATTCCGTATTTTGCATGGGATAACCGGGAATTTGGAGAGATGCGGATCTGGTTTCCCGTACTTGCAAAACTTCGGAAAATAGAAGCGCCGGTGTCATTAAAAGATAAAAAAATCGTAGTTCTGGATGACGATCCGACTGGAGTGCAGACAGTGCATGACATTCCGGTGTATACAGACTGGGAGATGGAAAGCCTGAGGCAGGCATTTTCAGAAGAGTCCAATATGTTTTTTATTTTAACGAACTCCCGGAGCTTTTCGAAAGAAGAGACGAAACATGTACATGAGACGATCGCAAAGCGGCTGCATCAGGTATCACAGGATTGCGGAAAAGAGTTTCTTCTGATTTCCAGAGGGGATTCCACGTTGCGGGGTCATTATCCACTGGAAACAGATGTGTTACGAGAAACACTGGAAGAACTGGGGGAAGCAAAGTTTGATGGAGAAATCTTATGTCCGTTCTTTTTGGAAGGCGGACGTGTAACCATTAACAATGTACATTATGTAAAAGAGGGAAACGTACTGATGCCGACCGGCATGACAGAGTTTGCCAAAGACCAGTCATTTGGATATCAGTCCTCGGATCTGACCGAATACGTAGAAGAAAAGACCAATGGGCAGTATAAAAAAGAGGATTGCATGACGATTTCTCTGGAGGAACTCCGCGCAAACGACATCGATGGAATCACAGGAAAACTGATGAAGGTTCACAATTTCCAGAAAGTCATTGTCAATGCAACGACTTATGAAGAACTTCAGGTATTTGTGCAGGCATTTGTGAAAGCAGTAGAAGTGGGAAAACACTTTCTGGCAAGAACTGCAGCCAGCTTCCCGAAAGTACTGGGAGGAGTTTCAGACAAACCTCTGCTGAAAAAAGAAGAGCTGGTGGAAGATACAAAAAATGGGGGAATCGTACTCATTGGTTCCCATGTAAAGAAAACAACCCTTCAGCTGGAAGCGTTAAAGCAATCTGAGAAGGATCTGTGCTTTTTAGAATTTCATGCGGAAGTCTGGAACCAGAAAGAAGGATTAAAAAAAGAGGCAGAGCGAGTGAGATCAGAAGCAGAGAGCTGTATTCGTTCCGGCAAAACGGCTGTGATCTACACAAGCAGAACCCTGCAGATGCCGGATACGGAAGATAAAGACCAGATTCTGGCGGTATCTGTTGCAATTTCAGAAGCAGTGACCAGTATCATTGGGAATCTGGAGATCCAACCAAGATTTATAGTGGCCAAAGGGGGAATTACCTCTTCTGATGTCGGAACAAAAGCGCTGCGTGTAAAGCGGGCACAGGTGCTTGGTCAGATCAAGAAAGGAATTCCGGTCTGGAGAACCGGAGCAGAAAGCAAGTTTCCGGGAATGCCGTATATCATTTTCCCGGGAAATGTAGGAGAAGTGACAACGCTGAGAGAGATTGTGGAAGAATTGGGATAGGAGGACTGGAAGATGCGGAAAGTAATCGTATCACTTGCCCCTGTGCGTGCGGGGGATGCCGTGGATGCAAAAGCCCTGGCAGAAGATGTGAAAAAAAGTGTGGATGCAGGTGCGGCAATGTGCCACCTGCACTGCAGAAGACCAGACGGAAGTCTAACGGCAGATATTTCTTATATGGAAGCGTGTTTTGAGGCAATTTTGAAAAAGACAGATGTTGTCGTACAGGCTTCCACCGGAGGGGTTTCTGATCTGACGATCGAGGAGCGGTGCAATCCGCTGAATTATGAAAAAGTGGAATCTGCATCTCTTAACGGGGGAAGTACCAATCTTGGGGAAGCGGTATATCGTAACTCTTTTGATGATATCCGGTATTGTGCTTCTGAAGTTTATAAACGAGGAATCCTGCCGGAGACAGAAGTATTTGATATCGGAATGATTCACAATATGAAACTGGTGGAGGAAGAACAGCCATTTGCCGAGCCGAAATTGTTCAATCTTGTGTTTGGACACAAAGGAGGCATGCAGGCAACACCGGAGATGCTGTCCGCATTCCGCTCTTTTGTTCCCCGGGATGTGCTGTGGGGAGTGACACATTTTGGAAGAGACAACTGGACATTTCTGGCAGCAGCCATCGCCATGGGAGCAACGGTGGTGCGGATTGGATTTGAGGACAGTGCCTATCTGGAAGAAGAAAAAACAGCAGAGTATAACTATCAGCTGGTGGAAAAAACAGTGACTTTGATTCGGGCAATGGGACTGGAGGCTGCAACACCACAGGAAGCAAGAGAAATCTTACAGTTGAGGAAGAGGTAAGCGTATGTTAAAAATCAGCAGAGTCCATATTGATTATCAGAAAAATCCGGTAGGCATTTCCGAAATGCCGCAGTTTGGTTGGGAGATTGTAAGCGATAAGAGAAATGTAATGCAGAAGTCCTATATTCTCCAGATCGCAAAAGATCCGGAATTTACAGAATTGGTGTACAACAGTGGAAGCGTGGCATCTGGAAAATCAGCGCACCTGACACCGGAGAGTGGAAAGCTGGAATCCGCAGCAAAATATTTTGTGCGGGTGAAAGTAAGTGATGAAGCAGAAGAGACTCCCTGGAGCGAAGCGGCATATTTTGTGACCGGACTGACAGAAGGGGAAGCATGGAGTGCTCCATTTGTTTCGGCAGAGACAACAGAAGCTGACCGGGAAGTTTCCAAAGGAACCTATGTCCGCGGAACATTTACCGTGAAAAAACCGGTAAAAGCGGCCTATGCAATGACCACGGCGCTGGGGCTTTATAACTTTTTTCTAAATGGAGAAAAAGTCGGCAAGGATGAGATGACTCCCGGTTGGACGTCTTACCGACGGCATTTATTGTACCAGACTTATGAAGTGACAGATCTTTTAAAAGAAGGATGCAATGTAGCAGGCGCCATGCTGGCGGCAGGCTGGTACAAAGGAGTGATGGGGCTGACAAAGGGAAGGAACAATTACGGAGACCAGACCGGGTTTTCTATGGAACTTCGAATTCGCTATGAGGATGGAAGTGAAGAGAGCATTTTGACAGATGGAAGCTGGAAAGGATGTGATTCTCCGATTATCTTTTCAGAAATCTATCACGGCGAGATCTATGATGCCAGTCTTGAGATCCAGGGATGGGCATCGAAGGAGATTCCGGAAGGAAACTGGCATCAAACAGCAGAGGTCCCATTTGATACAAATGTAATCCGTGCACAGAGCGGGGCAAGAGTGCAGGTGATGGATGAAATCCCGGCAAAAAGACTTTTTACAACACCAAAAGGGGAACAGGTACTGGATTTTGGGCAGAATATGGCAGGACGTATCCGTGTGACAGCAACCGGAAAACCGGGAGATGTGATCTGGCTGAAATGCTTTGAAGTACTGGATTCCAAAGGAAATGTGTATCTGGATAATTTAAGAGCTGCAAGGGCGGAGATGAAATATACCTTTGCAAAAGAAGGAACCATCACCTGGTATCCAAGATTTACATATATGGGATTTCAATATGCGCAGATTCTGTCCTGTCCGGGAGAAGTCAAAGCAGAAAACTTTACAGCGTGTACCATGCATTCTGAGATGGAACCAACGGGAAATATTACGTGCTCCAATCCTCTGTTAAATCAGCTGCATCACAATTATCTGTGGGGCTTAAAGGGCAACTTTCTGGACGTACCGACCGATTGTCCGCAGCGTGACGAGCGACTGGGGTGGACCGGGGATGCACAGATTTTCTGCCGGACAGCATGTTATCTCATGAATACCTATACATTTTATCGGAAATGGCTCCATGATGTGGAAGTCGATCAGACTCCGGAGGGCGGAGTTCCCCATGTGATACCGAATATCGAAGAGGGAAAAACAGATGGAAACTGGCTGCTCAGTCAAGGTCCACATTCGGCGGCTGCCTGGGCAGATGTGGCAGTGATCGCTCCGTGGACACTGTATTTGATGTATGGAGACACCAAAATTCTGGAAATCCAGTACGACAGTATGCGAGGCTGGATTGAATTTATGAGAAAACATTCCAATGATTACATCTGGAATTACAAGCTGCAGTTTGGCGACTGGGTGGCGTTGGATGCAGAAGAAGGAAGCTATTTTGGAGCCACGCCGAATGATCTGACCTGTACCGCATATTTTGCGTATTCCACCGGACTGTTTGCGAAGATCGCAAAAGTATTGAATAAAGAAGAGGCAGCAGATTATGAGGACTTATACGCGCATATCGTGAAAAAGTTCCAGGAGACATTTTTTGATGCGGAAGGCAATATGACAGCGCAGACACAGACTGCTCACATTGTGGCATTGTATTTCGGACTGACACCGGAAGTTTACAGGGAAAAGACCGTGAAACGTCTGACGGAACTGTTGGAGAAAGAAAACGGACATCTTGTGACCGGATTTGTGGGAACTCCGTATTTCTGCCATGCTTTGAGCCAGAATGGACGAGTGAAAGAGGCATATGATTTGCTTTTGAAGGAAGACTTCCCATCCTGGCTGTATCAGGTCAAACAGGGTGCAACTACCATTTGGGAACACTGGGACGGCCTGAAACCGGACGGAACGATGTGGAGTGCCGATATGAATTCTTTCAATCATTATGCCTATGGTGCAATCGGAGAATGGATGTATCGGGTAATGGGCGGAATCGAAGCAGACGAAAGCGCACCGGGATTCCAACATGTAATCTATGCACCGAAGATTGGAGGAGATCTGAAGTTCGTGGATACAACCTATCATTCTGTATATGGAGAAAATCGATTGAAATGGCAAGTGGAAGAAGGATGTGTTACAATGTTTGTACAAGTGCCGGCAAATACGACAGCAAGAATCCAACTGGATGAGGCAAAAGAAGTTTTGAACGCAGATGGACTTGCATTTGAGAAGAAACCGGGATATATGGAAGCAGAAGCGAGATCCGGAGAATATACAATTCGATATAGACAATAAACCGATAGCAAAATGAACGAGAGCAGGAGGCATGGAGATGAAAAGCAGATTCTTGAATGGGTGGAAATGGTGGAGAAGACACAATATTCGGGATCAGATTTTTATGTCCATGCTTTTTTTAACGATATTAGCGACCGGGGTGTTGGGGACTGTATCGTACCATATGGAAAAGACGACGATCGAGGAGAATTACAGACAGTCTTATGAGACCATGTTAAAAAATTCAAGCAAAATTTTGGATTTGAAATTGAAGCCAATTATTGATAAAGAGAGAAGTATTTTAACAGATGCAACGCTTTGTGAAGTTCTGGAGCGAGGACAAAAAGACGGAGATCATGAGTTTACACAGGAAGATCAGAAAGCGTTGGAGAAGATCCTGACTAATATTACGTTTCAGGAAGAGGCAGTCAGCAGTGTGGCAGTGATGGATTTTTATGGACATCATTTCTTTTTGAGTAATATCAATAAGGGAGGGATTTCCTTTTATAATTATTATAAAGAGCATCGCTTCCAGGATGAAAGCTGGTATAAAAAGACAGCAGCAAATGCCGGAAAAGAAGTTTTCTGGGGACAAGGTGTACTTGGAGGTGCAGAAGACACAGAGGAAGTTGTCTGCTTTACTAAGATTTTGAACAATCCATCAACTGGAGTTCCGATGGGATGTATGATTCTGAATCTGAGCAGAAGAATGTTAGGAGAGTCCATTGTGGAAGGTGATGAGGAATATCATACCAGTGTCTATATGATTGTGGATGAAGCACAGAAAGGGATTCCGGTGTATCTGAACAGTGAGGATGCAGATACGAAACAGCTCGTTTCAGATTATTTCAGTGGATCTGACAAAAGATATGTGTTCAGCAGTGCTCAAAATGAAACGACAGGATGGAGTTTTGTGAATGCGATTGCCAAAAACGAGTTGAGTATTACAAGCCGTTATGTGAGAAATGTAGTGTTCTCACTGGGTGGCATTATTGTGGTATTGTCGTTTTTCCTTGCGAGACAAATTTCAAAAAGCATTACAAAACCTTTGAAACAGCTGGAAAAGGTTATTTGTGATGTGGGGGAAGGAGAACGTAATATTTCAGAAGAATTTGATGACAGTGAAGTGGGGATGATCGGAAGAAAATTCAAGGAGATGGTCAATACGAATCTGGAACTTTCGGAACGATTGATGGTCGTAAAGCTGAATGAGCGGGAAGCGGAGCTTTTGTTGTTGCAGGCACAGATCAATCCACATTTTTTATACAATACATTGGATTCTATTTATTGTGTGGCAATCATTCACGGGGATGATCAAATTGCAGAAATGATACTGGCATTGTCTAATAATTTTAAACTTTCCCTGAATAATGGAGAAAGATACATAACAGTGGAAGATTCCGTCCGGAGAGTGGAAGAATATATGAAACTGCAAAATATGCGTTATCAGGACAGATTTGAGTTACGGATCGAGGTAGAACCGGAAATCAGGAACTGTCGGATTATTTCTTTTATTTTGCAGCCATTTGTGGAAAATGCGATGTATCATGGACTGGAACCGAAGATGGGGAAAGGAAGTATCCGCATTACCGGAAAACGGGCAGACACAAATCTGATATTTGAGATCATAGATGATGGTGTTGGTATTGACGATCTCTCCAGACTGGAATCAGGATATGGGATTCGGAATGTAAAAGAGCGGATCCAACTAAATTATGGTCCGGAATATGGGGTGACATTTGAAAGTAAACCTGGGAAAGGAACAACAGTCAGAATTACAATACCTGAAAAAACGAAAGGAATGGAAAAGGCATGTATCGATTAGTGGTAATTGATGATGAATATATCGTAGTAGAGGGAATCAAGGCTATGATTGCCAGAAAAAAACTGGAATATGAGGTAGTAGGATGTGCCTACGATGGAATTCATGGACTTGAGATCATCTGTGAGACAAAACCAGATCTGGTCATTACAGATATTCGGATACCTGGAATGGACGGGCTTTCGATGATCGAATCAGCAAAAGAACTTTGTAAGGATACCGTATTTGTTGTAATCAGCGGATATACGGAATTTGAATATGCCAGAAAGGCATTGCGTCTGGGAGTCAAAGGGTATATTGATAAACCGATTAGTATTGATAAATTAAATGATGTATTAAATTTCGTAGAGGAAGATTGTTTTCGAAAAAAAGAGGCACAGCATTTTCTTGCAAAAAGCAGACAGCTTGTGGACGAATTAAATTGTGTTATGGAAGAAAGTATTGAAAGCTTGATCGGAAAGGATATTCATTCCTTTTCCTTGCAGACACAAGAAGCATTGGAAAAGATGCAGCTGATCTATCGGGATCTGGCAGACTTGAGACGGGAAGTTTATAAGTATCTGGCGGTACTATGTGATATTTTACTTGAAAATAAGAAAGGCATTCCGCGCGATCATCTGGTTTCCTTTCATGAGATGGAACAGAAACAAACCAAAGAAGAGGTCTGTCAGTATGCAGAAAGTATCTTCTCTGATTTGGGAAAATATATAGAAGCAGATAAAACAAAAAGTGGACACAGAACGATTTCGGAACTATTGACGTATATTGAAGCACATTATAATGAAGACATTGGACTGAATGAACTTGCGGATATGGTGAAGATGAGCACAGCATATCTGAGTGTACTTTTTAAAAGTGAGGTCGGGATGTCTTATGTAAAGTTTTTGACAAAATTACGGATTGACAAGGCGAAAGGTCTCCTTAAAAAAGGGTATAAAGTTTACGAAGTAAGTGAAATGGTAGGATACAATAATTATCGCTATTTTACGGATATTTTTAAAAAGTATACAGGAGAGACTCCGAAAAATTACCAGAATCATGTGTATCATCAGAATGCAGAATGAGAAGAAAGTTGTTTTTCGTGAAGAAACAGGGGAAAACATTTCGTGTTTTCGTGAAAAAGTAGAAAAAACATTTCTGTTTTTCGTGATATTAATAAAGAAAACCTTTGCACGGATTGATTTTGTAAAGCGTAATATTCTGAGCCTTTATGAAAAAAATCTGGCAAAATATGATAATGAAAACAGAGAAAAGGCTTCTGTGGTATATAATATGCTTCCGGAACAGCTGGGAAAGGAGGGCAAACTTTATGACTGATTTTGAATTGCTCTCCATCGTACTGATGATACTTGGTATCGTAGTATCGATTTTGATTGCATATATAGATCATACAAAAAAGTAACCGCCAAGGAAACGGTTACTTTTTAAGTTAAAAGTAAACATATATCTTTGGACTAACCGCTTATCGGTAGTACCTTTTTCTATTTTTATTCTATCAGAGATAAAGTAAGCTGTCAAATTCCTTTTGCTCCAGAATGGTCCATAATAATTTGTGCTATGCACCTGTTTTCGCCTAATTACCAGAATCATGTGTATCATCAGGATACAGAATAAGAAGAAAGTTGTTTTTCGTGAAATGTTGGAAAAACGGACAAAATTGCAGAAAAATATATTGGAAAAACGGACAAAAAGGGATTTTCTATAAATAGAACTCTGGAAAGGTACGTATTTGCAGGAAGACGGCTCACACCGTCCCCCTTTTCACCAACATCGTAGACACTTCTGTCTTTGTCGGAGGCTGTCCGGGCGTATGCAAAAGATCAATGAGTTTTTGTGCGGCAGCTTCGCCCATATACTGTTTTGGAACATGGATGGTGGTCAGTGCCGGTTCGATCACACTGCCCAGAGGGAGGTTGTCAAATCCAACGATTCCGATATCCTGGGGGATCCGGTATCCATTTTCTTTGAGTGCCTTTATGGCGCCGACAGCGATCAGATCGTTGTCTGCAAAATAACAGGGAGCCAGTTCTTCTCCGTTTTTGATGAGTTCCATCATATCTGCATATGCACCCTCCATAGAAGGGGTGAGTTTATGGACGATGGAGCGGGAAGAGGACATCCCGGCCGCGCGCACTGCTTTATAAAATCCAGAAGAGCGTTCGGCAAAGTTGCTGATCGGATAGGCAGACTGAAGATATCCGGGCTGTGTTTTGCAGGTTCGGATCAGGTGTCTGGCTGCCAGATAAGCCCCCTGTACATTGTTGATCAGCACACAGTTGCAGGGAACTGTTTCAAAATAAGCATCCAGAAGGACAACTGGGATCGGAAGATTTAAAAACGGCTTTAAATCTCCTGCTTCCATTTCTGTTCCGAGCAGAATGATCCCTGCGCAGTCCGAGTACTGGATTTCTTCGATTTGTTTCGTGATCGTATCTTCATCTTCATAAATATAACTGATCTTCAGACGATAGTCATTCTTTTTGCATCCCTGTGAAATTCCCTCGGAAACCTGAGAGAAAAACGGGGTATCTGCAACAACTGTTCCATGTTTTTTATA
>ERZ894236.155-NODE-155-length-102613-cov-84.1568_pt1 | contig 102613 bp, 96 predicted proteins | sample MGYA00380297_ERZ894236 | MGnify/ENA primary metagenome ERZ894236 (study PRJEB32331, sample SAMN06328420) | human gut metagenome | biome: human gut microbiome; feature: stool | host: Homo sapiens | collected 2014-08-04 ... | reverse complement strand
ATGATATGGAAGAGATTGCAGAACATATGGAAGGTTTGGGAATTTAATGGAGGAATCAACATTTGTACATAAGTCCGTACTTTTATATGAGACAGTGGGAAGTCTGAATATCAAGCCGGGAGGTTTGTATGTGGACGGCACCTTGGGCGGCGGCGGACATGCCTATGAGGTGTGCAAGCGTTTGGGCAGCGGAAGGCTGATTGGCATAGACCAGGATGCGGACGCCATAGAGGCGGCCGGGAAAAGGCTTATGCCATTTCAGGACAAGGTGACCATTGTCAGAAGCAATTACGCCAATATTAAGGAAGTACTGAAGGATTTGGATATTGAGGGAGTGGACGGAATTTATTTGGACCTGGGAGTATCCTCCTATCAGCTGGATACGGCTTCCAGGGGATTTACCTACCGCGAGGACGCACCTCTCGACATGAGAATGGACCAGAGGAACGATGTCACGGCCGCCCATATCATTAATACCTACAGCGAGATGGAGCTGTACAGGATTATCCGGGATTACGGAGAGGATAATTTTGCAAAGAACATAGCAAAGCACATTGTAAGGGCAAGAGGGGAACACCCCATAGAGACTACCGGGGAGCTGGCGGAGATCATAAAGGGAGCCATTCCGGCCAGGGTAAGGGCAACGGGAGGCCATCCGGCCAAACGGACCTTTCAGGCCATCCGGATTGAGTGTAACCATGAACTGGAGGTTTTAGAGCAGTCCATTGATACCATGATAGACCTTCTGAATCCGGGAGGCCGCCTCAGTATCATTACCTTCCATTCCCTGGAAGACAGGATTGTGAAGAGCCGGTTCCGGTTAAATGAGAATCCCTGTATCTGTCCTCCTGATTTTCCTGTCTGCGTGTGCGGGAGGAAGAGCAAGGGGAAAGTGGTGTCCAGAAAACCCATATTGCCGTCAGATGAAGAACTGGAGGAAAACAGCCGTTCTAAAAGCGCAAAGCTGCGCGTCTTTGAGCGGGGAGAGTATTAGTCAGAAAATAAGACCTTTTTCCGGTCATGATTCCGGTCATGAAGATACGAAAGACAGCAGGCAGCGAGAAAGACCGGCCCGTGCCGGTGTCAGCTGCCGGATTCAGATAGAAGGGAGGATAAGGTTATGGCTGCAAGGGCGCAGGCGTCGTCAGGACGCAGGAATACACGTAGAAATACCAGACCCATGTACGGCAATGATTATGTACAGGGTTCTGCCGCACCAAAGCTAAGGTCCCAGACTGCCCCAAAGCAGGAGACAAGGCCGGGGAAACCATCAGGCAGCCAGTCTAGGCCGGGGAAACCATCAGGCAGCCAGTCGGTCCGGAGTAATCACCGGATTCGCCGCAATCAGGAGCGTGCCATGTATATGGACCTTCCATATGTCATCATGCTTACCATTGCGTCTGTATTTACCTTATACCTCTGTATCAACTACCTCCATGTGCAGTCCTCCATCACGGCCAGGATGCACCATATTGAGCAGATGGAGGCAGAGCTGGAACAGCTTAAGGCGGAGAACGACGCCCTGGAGACCAGCATCAATACCAGCATCGACCTCAACAAGATATATGAGATTGCCACCAAGGAGCTGGGAATGGTGTATGCCAAGAAGGACCAGGTGCTGTTATATGACAAGACAGAAAGCGAGTATGTAAGACAGTATGAAGACATCCCGGAACACTAAATCCGGGGGCCGTATGGGGAAAGGCAGCAGCGGCAGCAGGAAGGACAGCCCAAACGGCCCCAGGGCTCAGGAACAATACAGAAATGAACAACGGAACAATCAAAGGGGGAAGTATTATTATCCCAAGTATATACAAGAGAAGCTGGCAATCACCGTCCTGGTGATTACGCTGGCTTTATTTGCATTAGTCATGATTTTGTACCGGATCATAAAGGACAACAATGAGCAGTACAATAAAATCGTGCTCTCCCAGCGCCAGCAGGAGTATGACAGCCGTATCATCCCATACCGGCGGGGAGATATTGTGGACAGGAACGGCACCTATCTGGCTACCAGCGAGAAGGTGTATAACCTGATCATTGATCCGGGCCAGATTATGTCGGACCCGGAAAACTATCTGGAACCCACCATCCAGGCCCTGGTCACCAACTTTGGTTTTGATGCGGAGGAGCTGCGGACCCTGATTGAGGAGCGGAGGGAGTCAGCCTATCTCAGATACAATAAGGGACGCCAGCTCACCTATGACCAGAGGGTGGCCTTTGAACAGATGGCCAAAGAGACAAATGAAGCCTACCGCAAGAGTGATAACGACGCGGAGGCCAGGAAGCGGATTAAGGGTATCTGGTTTGAGGATGAATATAAGCGCATTTATCCCTATAATTCCCTGGCCTGCAATGTCATAGGCTTTACCAGCAGTGACGGAAGCGTGGGCACCGGCGGCATTGAGCAGTATTACAACAGCAGCCTGATCGGGGTCAACGGACGTGAATACGGATACCTGGACCAGGATTCTAATTTGGAGGGCGTGGTGAAGCCGGCCGTGGACGGCAATACGGTGGTATCTACCATTGATGTAAACATCCAGAACATTGTCCAGAAATATATTGACGAGTGGCAGACCAATGTGGGCAGCAAGGTGACGGCTGCCATTGTCATGAATCCCAACAACGGGGAGATCCTGGCTATGGGAACCAGCAATAAATTCGACCTGAATAATCCCAGGGACGTATCCGGCTATACGGAGCAGGAGTTGTTTGACCTGGGGAAAAAGGAAGCAGTGGCTGTGTACCGGCGGGAAAATGACGGTGCAGTCATTACCGAGGACCAGGTGCTGGAGCATTTTTCCAGGGAAGATGTGATTTCCTACGGACAGCAGGTGGCGTGGAATCAGATATGGAGGAATTTCTGCGTCAGCGATACCTATGAACCGGGTTCGCCATCCAAGATATTTACCGTGGCCGCCGGCCTGGAGGAAGGGGTGCTTAAAGGAAATGAAAACTTTGAGTGTACCGGTTACCTCCACGTGGGAGACTATGACATCAAGTGTACGGCCTGGCGCAGGGGCGGCCATGGGTGGCTGAGCCTCCAGGAATCCCTGATGCAGTCCTGCAATGTGGCCATGATGCGCATTGGAGCCATGATAGGAAGAGAGCGCTTTACCAAATATCAGGGCATCTTTGGATTTGGCGACAAGACGGGCATTGACCTGCCCGGAGAGGCAGATACCAGCGGACTGGTTTACAGCGCGGACACCATCGGGCCTACGGATCTGGCCACCAATGCCTTTGGACAGAACTACAACTGTACCATGGTGCAGCTGTCTGCGGCGTTCTGCTCTGTCTTAAACGGCGGTTCCTACTTTGAACCCCATGTGGTGAAGCAGATTCTCAATGAGCAGGGGTCTGTGGTGGAGAAAAAAGAGCCTGTGCTGGTGCGTGAGACCGTATCCCAGTCCACCTCTGATTTCCTGAAGGAGGCCATGTTCCAGACCGTTGAGGCAGGTACGGGAAAGGCGGCCCAGGTCATTGGCTACGATGTGGGCGGCAAGACGGGTACTGCTGAGAAGCAGCCCCGAAGCGCCAAGAATTATCTGGTATCCTTTGCCGGGTTTGCGCCCATTGAGGATCCCCAGGTGTTCGTGTATGTGGTCATTGACACGCCCAATTATCCGCCGGGAGAGCAGCAGGCCCACAGTTCCTATGCAAGCGCTGTTTTCTCCAAGATCATGACAGAAATACTTCCTTATTTAAATATATTCCCCACCAAGGACCTTCCTGAAAATGAGGCAGTCCAGGAGAGCCTGCCATCCTCAGAGGGCATTAACGAGCCGGTTACAGAGGCGGAAGGCGCAGAGGGAACAGAGGGGACTCCGGCTGAGACAGAGAAGCAGTATGAGACTGATGAATACATGCCGGGCGGGGATGAAGGAGAGGGTGCCGGCAGCGGCGTGCCGGATGCAGTCCCCACCGTGGCTGAGGACGGAAATGGAGAAGGAACAGGTCCGGCGTCCCTTCCTGTGCAGGCCCCGCCCCGTAAACCCAATGAAGGAAACGCCCAGGCAGGTCCTGACCGGGAAAGCAGCCAGGGAACAGAACCGTCCTCAGCGGAGGAAACCGCCAGGCCGTCTGAGTAATCAGGAGAAAGATTCATAAAATGTGACGGGCTCCAATATATTATTAACAATGATGGACACCGGAGCTGCTCATGTATTCTAATTTAACGAAACACAGAAAGAATATAGCCGTCCTGGCACTGCTCATAGCCATCGTCATGGTGAGCCTGTCAGGACGGCTTGGCTTTCTTATGCTGTTCTGCTCCGAGCACTACAGCGCCATGGCGGAGGACCTTCACCAGAGGGAGCGTACCATTAAGGCGGCCAGGGGACGTATCATTGACGCCAATGGGGTGGTCATTGCGGATAACAGGACGGTGTGTACCATTTCCGTCATATACAATCAGGTAAAAGACCGGGAACAGGTCATACGGGTACTGTGTGATGAACTGGACCTGGATGAGGAACTGGTGAGGAAACGGGTGGAGAAGCGCAGTTCCAGGGAAATCATCAAGACCAATGTGGACAAAGAGCTGGGGGACCAGATACGTTCCTACCGGCTGGCAGGCGTCAAGGTGGATGAGGACTATAAACGGTATTATCCCTACGACAGCCTGGCTTCCAAGGTCCTGGGGTTTACCGGGGGAGACAACCAGGGCATTATCGGCCTGGAAGTAAAGTACGAGAAATATCTGAAAGGAATGAACGGCAAGATACTCACCATGTCCGACGCAAAGGGCGTGGAGATAGAGAATGCCGCAGAGGACAGGATTGAACCCATACCGGGCAATGACCTTCACATCAGCCTGGATGTGAATATACAGAAATATGCGGAGCAGCTGGCCTACCAGGTGCTGGAAAAGAAAAATGCCAAGAAGGTATCCATCATCGTCATGAATCCGCAGAACGGAGAGCTGATGGCTATGGTCAATGTGCCGGAGTTTAATCTGAACGACCCCTTCACACTGAACCAGAACCTGCGAAGCCAGAGCCTCCAGGAGATGGCTGCCAGGAACCAGGGGGCCACAGGGGCCGGCAAACAGGAGCTGTTAAACCAGATGTGGAGGAATACCTGCATCAATGATACCTATGAGCCTGGTTCCACCTTCAAAATCATTACAGCGGCAGCCGGTCTGGAATCCGGTGTGGTGAAGCTGACAGACCAGTTCTCCTGTCCCGGATTCAGGGTGGTGGAGGACCGGAAGATAAGGTGCCATAAAGTGGGGGGACACGGGGCCGAAACCTTTCTGCAGGGTGCCATGAACTCCTGCAACCCGGTGTTCATCGATGTGGGGCAGCGCCTGGGCGTGGATGGCTATTACAAGTATTTTACCCAGTTCGGACTGAAGGGAAAGACGGGAATCGACCTGCCCGGCGAGGCAGCCACCATCATGCACAAAAAAGAGAACATGGGACTGGTGGAGCTGGCCACGGTTTCCTTTGGGCAGTCCTTCCAGATTACACCCGTTCAGCTTATCACCACGGCTGCTTCCATTGTCAACGGAGGAAACCGGGTGACCCCTCATTTTGGCGTGGAGACCGTGAGCGCCGACGGTACGTCGGTCCATAAGCTGGATTATCCTTCCGGGGGAAGAATCCTGTCAGAGGAGACCAGCGCCACCATGCGGTATGTGCTGGAGCAGGTGGTATCGGAGGGAAGCGGCAAGAAGGCAAAGTTAGAGGGATACCGCATCGGAGGCAAGACAGCCACGTCGGAGAAGCTTCCGCGAAGCCTTAAAAAATATATTTCGTCTTTTATCGGATTTGCTCCGGCTGACAATCCACAGGTCATGGCGCTCATTACCATTGATGAGCCGGAGGGGATTTATTACGGCGGAACCATAGCTGCCCCGGTGGTCGGAGATTTATTTAAGAATATACTTCCTTATCTGGGAATTGAGGCAGTGCAGGAAGAAACTGCTGTGCACCTTTCCAATCCATAGTTGATTATTCCCGGAAAAAGACGTATACTAATTACCAAATAAGACATACATATGAGATTGAGGTGCCTTTATGATTCATGAAACCATACTAGCTATTATCATTGCATTTGCCATCAGCGCATTGCTTTGCCCCATTATCATCCCCTTCCTGCACAAGCTTAAATTCGGGCAACCGGTCAGGGACGACGGACCACAGAGCCATCTGAAAAAGCAGGGAACGCCTACCATGGGCGGCCTGATTATACTCAGCAGCATCATCATTACATCTGTCTTTTATATTCCCAGCTATCCTAAAATCATTCCCGTGTTGTTTGTCACGGTAGGATTTGGCATTATCGGTTTTCTGGATGATTATATCAAGATTGTGATGAAGCGCTCCGAGGGGCTGAAGCCCATGCAGAAGTTAGTCGGCCAGTTCATCATCACAGGCATCTTCGCCTGGTACCTGATTAACAGCGGGGAAGTGGGGACGGATATGCTGATTCCTTTTACGGGAGGTTTTGACGGGGGCAGCTTCCTGTCCCTGGGAATCTTCTTTGTACCCGCACTGTTCTTCATCATGCTGGGTACGGATAACGGAGTGAATTTTACAGACGGTTTAGACGGTCTCTGTACAAGCGTTACCATACTGGTTGCCACCTTTCTTACCATTGTGGCTATCGGTGAGGACATGGGCATCAGCCCCATAACGGGAGCAGTGGTGGGAAGCCTGCTGGGATTTTTGCTGTTCAATGTATATCCGGCCAAGGTGTTCATGGGCGATACAGGTTCCCTGGCTCTGGGCGGCTTTGTGGCTGCTTCCTGTTACATGATGCGCATGCCTTTGTTTATTCCCATCATAGGACTCATCTATTTAGTTGAGGTGCTGTCCGTCATTATCCAGGTGACCTATTTTAAGCGCACCGGCGGCAAGCGTATTTTTAAAATGGCGCCCATCCACCACCATTTTGAGCTGTGCGGATGGTCGGAGACAAGGGTGGTGGCTGTATTCGCCATCGTGACTGCCATCCTCTGCATGGTGGCTTATCTGGGGCTGTAGGTATTAGATTGATGTACATGTATTGTGAGTGCTCATAACGAGGAGGTTAGTTGACAAATGAACCAAAGTCAGAGAGTTTTAGTGGCTGGAACGGGAATCAGCGGTATTGCTGCTGCGAAGCTGGTTCTTGAACGGGGCGGCGATGTGGTGCTTTATGACGGCAATGCCGCCTTAAAGGAAGAAGATATCAAAGAGAAATTTGACAGGGATGCAAAGGTGACCGTGGTTCTGGGGGAAATCAAGCGTTCCGACCTGCTGGGCGTGGAGCTGTGCATTATCAGCCCCGGCATACCGCTTGACAGTCCTTTTGTGGCCGTGGTGGACGATGCCAAGATTCCCATTCTGGGAGAGATTGAGCTGGCCTACCAGTGCGGCCTGGGGAAGCTGGCCGCCATTACGGGAACCAATGGAAAGACCACTACCACAGCCCTCACGGGGGAGATATTAAAGGCCCGCTATGAGGAGACATTTGTGGTGGGAAATATTGGTGACCCCTACACCTCCAAGGTTCTGGAGATGACCGAGGATTCCGTGACCGTGGCAGAGGTGTCCAGCTTCCAGCTGGAGACCATCATGGATTTCAGGCCCAATGTCAGCGCAATTTTAAACATAACGCCGGACCATCTGAACCGCCATGGCACCATGGAAAACTATATCCGCATCAAGGAGTGCATTACCCTGAACCAGACAAAGGAGGATGCGGTGGTGCTCAACTACGACGACTCTGTCCTCAGGGAGTTTGGCCAGAATCCGGAGCTTAAGCCCAGGGTCATCTGGTTCTCCGGCAGGGAAACGTTAAAGGACGGTTTCTGCATGGACGGGGATAACATCGTGTACTGCCGGAACGGCCGTCAGACCGTTGTGGTCAATGTTCATGACATGCAGCTTCTGGGACGCCATAATTATGAGAATGCCATGGCAGCGGCAGCCATTGCCCTGGAGATGGGGGTTCCCATGTCTGATATCACAAGGATCATTGAGGGCTTCCATCCGGTGGAGCACAGAATCGAGTTCGTAAGGGAGCGCACCGGGGTCAGGTATTATAACGATTCCAAGGGAACCAACCCGGATGCTGCCATCCAGGCCCTCCGGGCCATGCCGGGCCCCACCCTTCTCATTGCGGGAGGCTATGATAAAAACAGCGAGTACGATGAGTGGGTGTCCGAGTTTGAGGGCAAGGTGAGATACCTGGTGCTCATAGGACAGACCAGGGATAAGATTGCGGAGTGTGCAAAGAAGCATGGTTTCACGGAAATCATGTATGCAGAAGATATGCAGGAGGCAGTGCAGGTATGCGCCGTGTATGCGGACATCGGAGATTATGTACTGTTAAGCCCCGCCTGCGCCAGCTGGGGTATGTTTAAAAATTATGAAGAGCGGGGACGCGTCTTTAAGGAGTGCGTCATGGCTTTGTAGGAGGTAAATGCGTATGGCGGGAAAGGTGCAGACGGCAGCCGGACCCTCTGGCCAGATGAGACGGCCGGCCGGGAACGGGGACCGGATGGAGCAGCAGATGCCAAAGAAAAAGAAGAAGGCAAAGCGTTTTTATGATTACAGCCTTTTGTTCTGCATCATTTTCCTGACAGCCTTCGGGCTGGTAATGATTTACAGTGCCAGTTCCTACTCAGCGCAGCTGAGTAAGGCATATAACGGAAACGGTGCATATTTCATGCAGAGGCAGGCGGGAATCGCGGCGGTGGGACTGGTGGCCATGCTCATCATTTCCAAGATAGATTATCACATATTCGCCCGTTTCTCCGTGTTTGCCTATCTCATGTCATACATACTTATGATTGCGGTGAGCCTGGTCGGCCGTGAGGTCAACGGCAAGAAGCGCTGGCTGGGAGTGGGGCCTTTAAGCTTCCAGCCCACGGAGTTCGTCAAGATAGCCCTGATCGTGCTTCTGGCTGCGGTGATCACCACCATGGGCATGAAGATTAACAAATGGAGAAATATGGGGTATGTAGTGGCCCTGACCCTGCCCATAGCAGGCCTGGTGGCCATGAACAACCTGAGCTCCGGCATCATTGTCTGCGGAATTGCGTTCGTTATGCTGTTCGTGTCCTGTAAGGTGAAATGGCCCTTTTTCTCCATCGGGGCCCTGGGACTCACCACCCTGGCCTTTGCCGGGCCTATCGGCAAGTTCCTGACCACAGTGGGACTTCTGCAGCCTTATCAGTACCGGAGGATTGAGGCATGGCTGAACCCGGAGTCCGACCCTACGGACAAGGGATTCCAGGTCCTTCAGGGACTCTACGCCATTGGTTCCGGCGGACTGGTGGGCCAGGGGCTGGGGGAGAGCATACAGAAGCTGGGCTTTTTGCCGGAGTCCCAGAACGATATGATATTTGCCATTATATGTGAGGAGCTGGGGCTGTTTGGGGCTGTGTCCATCATCCTCATATTCCTGTTCATGATTTACAGGTTCATGATTATAGCCAATAATGCCCCTGATTTGTTCGGGGCCCTGCTGGTGGTGGGCGTCATGGGACACATTGCCATCCAGGTTATCCTGAACATCGCGGTTGTGACCAACACCATTCCCAACACGGGAATCACCCTTCCCTTCATCAGTTACGGGGGAACATCGGTGCTGTTCCTTTTGATGGAAATGGGAATCGTCCTAAGCGTGTCCAACCAGATAAAACTTGAAAAGTAACAGCAAGAATACCGCACAAGCGGGCGCGTCCCGGCATATGCTTTAAGTAGAAGGTGTTTTCTACGGAAGGCATAGATACCAGGAGGTGCCCCATTGTCTGTCATTCAGGTTTGTGGTCTTACTCCCTTAAAGGGAGAGATATCCATACAAGGTTCTAAAAATGCCGTACTGCCCATGATGGCTGCGGCTTTACTTCACAGAGGGGTTACGGTGCTGACCAATGTCCCGGTCATACGGGATGTGGCCTGTATGCTGGACATACTGGAAAGCCTGGGCTGCCGGTGCTGCCACAAGGGGGACTGCCTTGTGATGGATGCCCGCAGAGTCACGGGGACATCCATCCCCGAAGAGTATGTCACTGCCATGCGTTCCTCCATCGTGGTGTTAAGCGCCCTGTTAGGACGTATGGGAGAGGGCAGCAGCTGTTATCCGGGCGGATGTCTGATAGGGGCCAGGCCCATTGACCTGCATCTGATGGCGCTGAGGGCTCTGGGAGCCGATATCAGGGAACGGGACGGGACCATAGAGGCCAGCTGCAGGAAGAACGGCGGACTTAAGGGGACAGAAATTCATCTGTCCTATCCAAGCGTGGGGGCCACGGAACAGGCCATACTGGCTTCGGTCCTGGCAGATGGGGTGACCATCATCCACCAGGCTGCCAGGGAACCGGAAATCAGCCAGCTGTGCCGCTTCCTTAATAATATGGGGGCTGTTATCTGCGGCATGGGAACAGACCATCTGATGGTACAGGGAGTGGCCGGGCTTCATGACAGCAGCTTCAGGGTGGAGGGAGACCGGATTGTGGCCGGCACCTATGGAGCTGCCGCTGTGGCGGCTGGAGGAGAGGTCCTTTTACGGGGCATTTGCCCGTCTGAGCTTAAGGTACCTTTGGAGGAATTTCAAAAGGCTGGCGCAGCAGTGGACGCCGACGAAGAAAACTGCCAGATTCGGATATGTATGAGGAAACGTCCCCTTCCCCTTCTTATTAAAACAGAGCCATATCCCGGATTTCCCACGGATTTGCAGTCGCCCTTTATGGCATTTCTGGCCACTGCCCAGGGAACCAGTTATATAGAGGAGCAGGTCTTTGAGGGAAGATTTGCAACGGCAAAAATCCTGAAGCAGATGGGTGCCGTCATACGCACAGAGGACCAAAGAGCCGTGATTGAGGGGCATTATCCCCTGAAGGGCGCTGCCGTCAATGCCTGTGACTTAAGAGGCGGGGCAGCCCTGATGGTGGCGGCCCTGGCTGCGGAGGGGGACACATTCATCGGGGAATGCCATCACATTGAGCGGGGGTACGAGGACATATGCAGGGATATGGCAGCTTTGGGCGCCCATATCCGCTGGGTGGAGAATGATTTTACCAGGTGAGGTACTGTAATGAGAAATTATGGTAGTAAACATCATATAGGGGCAGGTATTGCCGTGGCAGTGGTGCTGCTTCTGGCAATCCTGCTTTTGTCTGTGCAGATTCAGCATGTGACGGTGACTGGAAGCGACAGGTATTCTGCCAAACAGGTGGAAGACCTTCTGTTCACCGGCAGGTGGGGGAAGAATTCAGCCCACGCTTATTTTTCGGACAGGTTCCGTCCCCACATCCAGATTCCCTTTGTGGAGGATTATAAAATCGTGTTCCACAATCCGTTTAACGTGGAGGTGATCATATATGAGAAGAGCATCGTGGGATATGTGTCCTACATGAGCAGCTTCATGTATTTTGACAAGGACGGCATTGTGGTGGAAAGTTCGGGAAGCCGGCTGCCCGGCGTCCCGTGGATTACAGGCATGGAATTCGGCAGAATTGTACTGCACCGTCCCCTTCCGGTGGATGATAAGAACATTTTTGAGGAGATACTGAACCTGACACAGCAGCTGTCAGTCTATGATATTGCCGTGGACCGCATACAGTATGATTCCCATGGGCAGGCCACCCTGTTCATCGGAAAGATGGAGGTTACCATGGGAGATCACACGGATATTGACGGAAAGATATCCACGCTCAACGATATCCTTAAGGCCCAGCCTCAGCTTACGGAAATCAGCGGGACTATGAAACTGGACAACTATTCGGAATCCAACAGCGGGGCGGGGATTACATTTAAAAAGAAGTGATTTGCTTCTTCCGGCATTAAACATATACTGGAAGACAGACAGCCGCTGTTAGGCTGCTATTAATTAAGGAAGAAATTCAAAAAATAAACTCCCGGTTAACGGTTTCCTTTTTAAGGCAGTTATTTACGTCTTAGAAAATAGTGGTATGAATCAGGTGTTGTAAAGTAAGCTGGAATTTGGTACAATGTCAATGAGTGTTTTTAAAAATATTAGGAAATGTAAAAAAAGGTGTTGATATTTTTTGTGAAATCAAATATAGTATTAGTTAGACCAGAAATCGATGAGAAATTGATATTGATGATAGAATGAAAGCATGGCTTGAAATGGTAGTAAGGGAATAAAAGGAGGATATGGATCTTGTTAGAGATTAAGATAAATGAGTCAGAGAATGCCGCCAGGATTATAGTAGTAGGTGTGGGCGGCGCAGGAAACAATGCAGTTAACCGCATGATTGACGAAAACATTGCAGGGGTGGAGTTTATTGGCATTAACACTGATAAACAGGCCCTTCAGTTTTGTAAAGCCCCCACTGCCATGCAGATTGGAGAGAAGCTGACCAAGGGACTGGGAGCAGGCGCCAGGCCTGAGGTGGGAGAGAAGGCTGCTGAGGAGAGTTCAGAAGAGATTTCACAGGCATTAAAGGGCGCTGATATGGTGTTCGTTACCTGCGGTATGGGCGGCGGAACCGGAACCGGAGCAGCTCCTGTGGTAGCTAAGATCGCAAAGGATATGGGGATTCTTACCGTAGGCGTGGTGACAAAGCCCTTCCGTTTCGAGGCCAAGACACGTATGAGCAATGCCCTGTCCGGTATCGAGCAGCTGAAGAACAGTGTCGATACCCTGATTGTGATTCCCAATGACAGGCTTCTTGAAATTGTGGACAGGCGTACCACCATGCCGGATGCCCTTAAGAAAGCGGATGAGGTGCTTCAGCAGGCTGTTCAGGGTATTACGGATTTGATTAATGTTCCAGGTCTGATTAACCTGGATTTTGCTGATGTCCAGACTGTCATGATTGACAAGGGCATCGCACATATCGGTATCGGCAAGGCCAAGGGCGACGATAAGGCCATTGAGGCGGTTAAGCAGGCAGTATCCAGTCCTCTGTTAGAAACTACCATTGAAGGCGCAAGCCATGTCATCATCAATATTTCCGGTGATATCAGCCTGATCGAGGCCAATGAGGCTGCCAGCTACGTTCAGGAACTGGCCGGCGATGAAGCAAACATCATCTTTGGCGCCATGTTTGATGAGAACGCTCAGGATGAGGCTACCATCACTGTCATTGCCACTGGTTTGGACGAGCATGGAGCCAATGCTTCCGTGGCAAAGGCCATGACCGGTTTTACCAGTTTTAAGACAAAGATACCGGCATCAGGAGCGCCGGCCGGACAGCAGGCACATGCGGCAGCGCCTGAGGCAGCGGCAACCGCGTCTGCACCTTACACCAGCAGACCGGCATCCCAGGGATATACAACCCACGGCTATAATCCGGCCGGAGGCGGCCAGGGATACACAGCGCCTAAGTATAACCCCAACCAGGGATATTCCGCAGGCAGCAGCCAGAATTCCAACCAGAATCCCGCACCTGCGTCAAGCCAGCCTTTCAGACCGGCTACCAATAAGGAGATGCAGATTAATATTCCGGATTTCCTGAAGAATAAGAGATAAGCTCTAACCATATTCGATTATCCGTTCCGGCTGTCATGAGACAGCCGGTTTTTTTGGTTATGGGTTTGCCCCAATAAAAAAGAATGCCGGGACGGTATCTGTTAAAGTACGTTCCAACATTCATCATAGATTCATTTTTTTTATTCTCCGCTCTTTTCCTGCAAATCCAGCAGCAGGGCCACCAAATCATCCACTGTCTTTTTTGACCGCTCGCTGAGCTTACCATAGGAAGCCATGAGTTCATGACCAGCCTTCTGGTCTGCCAGGCATGTGTCATGGACGGGCTCTGTCTCCAGAAGGAAGCTGCCGGTGGTGTTCAGAATCCGGGCCAGCTGCTTCAGTTTAGCCACATCCGGCTGGCGTTTGCCTGTTTCGTATCCGCAGTAGGTACTGGCTGTCAGGCCTAAGGCGTCCGCTACCTGCTGCTGCGTGTAACCCATTGCAATTCTGGCTGTTTTCAGTTGTTCGGAAAATCCCATTATCACACCTCATTTCCGAGCCGCCTTCCGATTGGCGTATCGTCAATTTATTGAGAAAATACATTGACATAGTGGCAATTCGCTGATATTATAAATATATATTGGCGATATGCCAATATAAATAACAATACGCCAAAGGATGGCAGCCTACTGCCGCTTGCCCAGACGCAGTTTCAGCGCTTTGACTGTGTCCAAAAGGAATAGCTGCTCATCCTCCGACAGTTCCTTGGCAATGTCATAGAGCTCTTCCAGCAGCTTTGCGCTTTGAAAGGCCTGGTTTCCGGATTCCATGTCTCCTGTGCCGTCGGTGAGCCATTCTTTATTAATTTTCAGTACCTGGCAGACTGCATTAATGACAATGGCCTGCGGTTCTGTCTTGTTCTTTTCCAGGTTGAAGATGACACCTCTGGATACGCCGATGGTCCGGGCAAGGGAATCCTGGGTATATCCCTTTTGTTTCCGCGCATAGTTGAGTCGTTCTCCCAATGTATTCATTTTTATCACCCCCGCAATCAGTATACAATGAGCAAAATTCATTGTCAATGATTTTTTGGCGGAGCAGGTACAGGAAAAATATAGTACGTTTCATTGACAGTGAATTCTTTATCTGCTATAATTCATTAATAGAGCAAAAAGAAAGGAGGGATAACATTGACAATGCAAAAGGAAGAAAAACTGCAGAATAGGGTATTAAAGGAAATCATTGACAACGCAAAGGAGCTTCCGGTGGAAAGCCAGAACCTGCTGCTTATACTTGCCAGGGGAATGGTGCTTACGCGAAACTGTATGATGCGGCACAATGCTGCGGACCAGCCGCGCATGCCGCCGGACAAGCATTCTGCATGAATCATAAAACTATGAAATGAAAAAAGGAGAGATAAACGTATGAAAAAAAGACTTGTATCACTGTTTCTGGCGCTGACCATGACATGGGGGCTTACGGCCTGCTCAGGCGGTTCTTCTGCCCCGGCTTCATCAGCTGCCGTGGCTTCGGCCCAGGGGGAGGCAGCAGCGGATTCCAAGACGGAAAACACAGGCACTGATGCCGGGGCCAAGGGCGTACAAGAGCAGGGCGCACAGGGAGGCAAGGCCGGCTATACGCTGAATATCGGCTCTGCCATGAGCTCCACCAACCCATCCAGCGTTGCCCTGCAGAGCTTTAAGAAGGCAGTGGAGGAGAGGACCGGAGGCGGCCTGGCTGTAAACATATACACGGATTCAGCCCTGGGTGGTGAGGCCGACCTTTTGGAACAGGTCACATCCGGTACGGTAGAGGGGATGATGCAGATGGGCGCAGCCAACTGGGAGCCCTATAATTCGGAAGTGAACGTGGCCCTTCTGCCGTTCCTGTTCACATCCCTGGACAATGCCAGGGATGCCTGGGCCGGTGAGTTCGGCCAGGAGTTCTGCGAAAAGCTTCTGGAGCCAACAGGCGTGACCATCCTGTCTGTGTGGGAATCCGGCTACCGCCACATGACCAACAACACCAGGCCTATCCTGGCCCCTGGCGATATTGCGGGCATCAAGTTCCGCACCAATGAAAACAGCATGAAGGTCAAGATGTATGAGGCGGTTGGAGGCTCGGCTGTCATCATGGCGTTTTCCGATGTGTATACAGGCCTTCAGAACAAGACCATTGACGGCCAGGAAAATCCTCTGGCAAACATCTACACCTCATCCCTCCAGGATGTACAGACCTATTTGTCCCTGACCGGCCATATGTATGATGCTGCCCCTCTGGCAGTCAATACAGCATGGTTTGAAACCCTTCCGGAAGAATACCAGGCCATACTGTTTGAGGAAGCTGACAATGCAAGGAAAGTGGACCTGCAGGAAAATGATGAGTCAAAATACCTGGAATTACTAAAAGAGGCAGGTATGGAAATCAATGAGGTGGATAAGGAAACGTTCCAGGAGGCCATGTCAGGCATCTGGGAGGAGTTTGCTTCCCAGTACGAGGACGGACAGTATTGGATAGACCTTGCTACTTCCTTTAATAAGTAGGTATCCGCAGTACCGGGGTATGGCTCCGGCCATGCCCTGGTCTTGCCACAGAATGGTATGAAAAAGAGGAGGGTAAGAAATGGTCCTGAAACTAATTGACAAGGTAAAATTCCTTCTGCGTATCCTGGGCTGCATCACGGTATGTACCCTGACCATCATCATAGGAATACAGGTGGTGAACCGGTATGTGTTTGGAACTTCGTTTACATGGGTGGAGGAGCTGGCTGGTATGGCCATGGTCTACATTACATATTTCGGCGCAGCCATGGCCACTATCAATAACAGCAACACGCGGATTGACTTTTTTATCCGCAAGCTTCCCGGACCAGTGTACCGCGGTTTTGAGATTCTGGATGACTGTATCTGCATTGCATTTCTTCTGGTAATCTGCCGCTATGCAGCCAAGCTGGTGGGCACCAATCTCCATGCCCTTTCCGCGGCCATGAAGATACCCCTTGCCGTCAACTATGTGGGCGTGCTGAGCGGCTGTGTGCTGATGATTGTTTTTTATATGCTGCGTCTCTGGATTGATGTGGAGAAGTTCAGGGGAAGAAACATGGATTATGTGGAGGAGGAGCTGAGTCGATAATGAATACTGGATTGATTGTTTTGTTTGTTGTGTTGGGAATCTGTCTGCTGATTGGATTGCCTGTGGCTTTTTCCATCGGAATCAGCTGTATGGCACTGCTGACAGTCAATGGCTACCCGCCTCTGGACATCGTTGTCCAGCGCATGGCCAGCGGCGCCAAATCATTTAATATGATGGCAATGCCTATGTTTATCTTTGCCGGTTCCCTGATGGTATACGGCAGTACGCCCCGCCTCATGAGGTTTGCCAATATGATGCTGCGGAAAATGCCGGGCGGGCTGGGGGCCACGGCACTTGCGGCCTGCGGATTCTTCGGCGCTGTCTCAGGGTCCGGCGTGGCAAGCGCTGCGGCCATCGGCAAAATCATAGGTCCTGAAATGCTGGAGCAGAAATATCCAAGGGGGCTGACCGTGGGACTGATTGCGGCCGGAGGAACCATGGCCTGCATCATTCCGCCAAGCATCGTAATGGTGGTCTATGCGTCCTCCTCCGGGGCATCGGTGGGAGATATGTTCCTGGCCGGTTTTGTACCGGGATTTATCTGTATCATTGCCCTTATCGGACTCAATACATTTTTCGCCGTTAAAAGGGGAAACAAGGAGAGCGTTGAGAAAACGGATTATACGGCAAAGGAGAGGCTCAAGATTACAGGTGATGCCCTGCTTCCGCTTTTAATGCCTATTTTCGTGCTGGGAGGTGTGTTTTCAGGTATCTGCACCGCGACAGAGGCATCGGTGGTGGCTGCAATCTATTCCTTCATTCTGGCAGTGTTCGTGTACCGTGAGCTGACTTTGCGGGAGTTCTATAAGGTGGCGGCGGAAAGTGTTGTCACCACAGGCGTCATCATGCTGATTATCTCGGCTGCCACGCCTTTTGGGTGGATTATGTCCATACAGAATGTGCCCACCCTGTTTGCCGGCTGGCTGCTGTCCATCACATCCAGTAAGTTTTTTATCATGGCATTCATATTCATGCTTCTTTTGCTGCTGGGAACCTTCATGGAGACCATGTGCATCATTATTCTGGTGACGCCCATTCTTCTGCCCATTGCCCAGACCCTTGGAATGGGAGTGATCCACTATGGGGTTTCCATGCTGATGGCGCTGATGGTAGGCTCCCTGACCCCGCCCCTTTCTGTTAACCTGTTTACGTCGTGCAGGGTGTTGAATGTAAAGTATGACGAGGCATTTCCGGATACCCTGTGGGTCATTCTGACAGTGACGGCCTGCGCCCTTCTCACCTTTGCGGTGCCGGGAATCACGGAGCTTCTGCCGGCCATCTTAAAGTAAGGAGAACCATATGGACATGGATAAAAAGGATATGCTGGAACGTGTGGTAAAGGCAGCCCGCAGGGCGTACATGAAAGGATTTGCCGCAGGCAGCGGCGGCAATGTGAGCATACGGATTCAGAGACAGGTGTACATATCTCCAAGCGGAATCTGCCTGGGGGACTTGACGGCGGAGGATATGATTATGCTGGAGGCGGATGGTTTTCCGCCGTCCATAGGTGAACCGGATGCAGGCAGCCGGCGGCCGTCCAAGGAAGCCGGGATGCATCTGGCATGCTACAGGAGCCGTCCGGACATCCTGTGCCTGTTTCATCTGCATTCCCCCTATTCCATTGCAGCTGCCTGCCGCAGACAGGGAGACAGAGGTCCGGCCATGGGGATGCCTGCCTACACTCCGGGATACGCCATGCGCGTGGGAAGGATACCCGTGGTTCCCTATTACCGTCCGGGAAGCAGGGAACTGGCTGAGGCTGTCTCCAGGGTGATTTGCAGCCGGGACAGCCTTCTGCTGGCAAATCACGGCATGGTGGCTGCGGGCAAAAGCCCGGAGGCAGCGCTGGCTCTCGCGGAGGAGATTGAGGAGAATGCCCATCTTGCCATACTTTTGGGGGACCAGGGGATTCCGCTTGACGCAGAACAGACAGAGACGCTATTTCAGACCGGAGGAAAGGTATGAGGGATAAGGACCTGTTATTGGGAATAGACATAGGCACCACCGGAACAAAATGCTCGGTATATGATTTTCGCGGGAAACGGGCGGCTTCTGCCTACCGGGAATATCCCATGATCCATCCGCGGCCCGGATGGACCGAACAGGACCCTTCCCGGTGGTGGGATGCGGTGTGCCGCAACCTGCAGACCATATTTCAAAGCCAGAACATAGATAAAAACAGGATTGCAGCGGTGGGGACCAGCAGCACCAACGCAGTGGTCCTGGTGGACCGGCAGGGGCAGCCTGTGTGCAATGCCATCAGCCTCCACGACCAGAGAAGCGGTCCCCAGGCGGAATGGCTGAAGGAAAATATCGGGGAGGAGCGGATTCGCGCTCTGGCCGCAAACCGCATTGCCAACGGCTCCTTCTGCCTACCGGCCCTGCGGTGGCTGGTTGAGAACCGGCCGGATTTGATAAAGGGCGCGTATAAGCTGATGGTACCCTGCGGCTATGTGATTCAAACGCTCACAGGAGAGTTTACCATGAACCGGCCGCGCATGAGCCTGACCCTTATGGCGGATATCCGCACGGGCCAATGGGATACAGAGATTGCAGAACAGACAGGCCTGCCGGCCCGGCTGCTGCCAAGTCCCTGCGGTTCCGCTGAAATCGTGGGCACTGTGACGGAATGGGCGGCCTCCATGACAGGACTGGCGGCAGGAACGCCGGTTACAGGCGGCACCATTGACACGGTAGCGGCCACCATAGGGGCAGGCGCCGTGGCGGAGGGGGATTTCGCCCTGACCATAGGAAGCAGCGGAAGGCTGTGCAGCATTGCGGGACAGCCTATGGAGGACCCAAGGCTGCTGAACATATGCGGGGCTTATGACGGACAGTATATCATTGTCCAGTCCACCAACAATGCCTGCGTGTCTCTGCGCTGGTTCAGGGACACATTCGGAGGGGAGGCTGCAAGGGAAGCCCAGGCAGCCGGGTGCGGTATATACCCATATCTGGACCGCCTGGCGGCCGCTGCCCCGGCAGGGGCGGGAGGCCTTATATGGCTTCCCTATCTGGCCGGGGAGCAGAGCCCTGTCTGGGATACACAGGCCAGGGGCGTGTTCTATGGGGCAGGGCTGGAGACGGATTACCCATCATTCATAAGGGCTGTCCTGGAGGGCGTGGCATTTTCACAGCGCCACTGTCTGGAGGTGGTCCTGGACCAGGCTGCCAGGCCGGATATCATACCCCTTGGAGGCGGCGCGGCCAACAGCCCTCTGTGGTGCCGGATATTTGCCGATGTGCTGGGGCTGCCTGTGGCCCGGCTCCGGTCCAATGAGACAGAGACCCTGGGCGATATCATCATCGCTGCCCAGGCAATGGGAATCCATGAGATTGCGCCGGACTTTGGAAAGGTGCTGGCAGCGGACGGTGAGGTGTTTTGGCCCGATGATGTCCGGGCTTCTGTATATGACAGACAGTACCGGGTTTACCGGGAACTGTACCAGGCTTTAAAGCCTGTATTTGCGGGAGGGGGAAGCAATTAAATTATATTATCAGGCAGCCACGCCCGACGTGGCCATAGCGGATTCAGTAGGGCCTTGGATTATCCGCAGGGCTGGGAATGGCGCTGGGAGCCAGGCTTAAGGGTGGAATGCGCGGAACAGACAGGAGCCATCGTGACGGTGGAGGAACACAGCATATACGGCGGCCTGGGCAGCGCGGTGGCGGAGGTGCTGGCAGAGTACTGTCCGGTTCTCATGGAACGGATGGGCGCAGTGGATTTTGCGGAGTCCGGAGATTACGGACAGCTGATGGAAAAGTACGGATATGGACCGGAATCCATTGCGCGAAGATGCAGGGCCGTGATGAGGCGTAAGCAGGACAATGAGACGCGCAGACTGCTTAAAAGTATGGCAGGTACTCAGAACGTGGTAAATAAACCATGAAAAAGGACATGTAAATAGAGACGCAGGCAGCCGGAAAGCTGCCGTCATACCGGATATGGGTGTGGCGGCGGCTTTCCGGCTTTTTGCGGACAAAAACACCATATTTAGTATGGGACTCGAATTCTGTCGATAAATATTGTACTTGTTATCGGTTATTTCGACAACATCCGCGCTTTGAAACCGCTATAATGGCTTTCAGAAAGTTTGCCAGGGAGGTGAGGCCGGACTGAGTGGTTTATACAGTATACATAGATGTGGTATTCGCGGTCAATACCATTATGGACATGATGGTTCTGACCATCTTAAACAGGGTTTTATCATACAGGACCACAAAGCGGCGTATTCTGGCCGGAGCTGTCATCGGCGGTATATGGTCCTGTGTGGTGAGCCTGGTCCCCGGTCTTCCGGCCGCAGTGGAGATATTGGGAACGTATGTGGCGGTGAGCAGCCTGATGGCTGTAGCCGCTTATCATCTGAAGAGCCCTAAAGAGGTAATTAAATCCGTGGCAGGTATTTACCTTGTATCCGTGGTTCTGGGAGGTGTGATGCTGGTGCTCTATGAGCACACCAGGGCAGGGTATTACGCATGGCTTTTGGCGGAGTCAGGACATGGAAGAGGGATTCCTGTCATGGTCTGGATTTTAATGATTGCAGGGGCAGCCGCAGCCTGCTATGGATTTTCAGGGGGAATAAAGGAATTAATCCGTACCATGGCCCACAGGAAGGATTTATGCAGGGTTACCATGATTTACGGCGAAAAGAAGGAGACAGTCACAGGGCTTATTGACACGGGCAACCGGCTGAGGGAGCCTGTGAGCAGCCAGCCGGTCCATGTGGCGGCAGCCGGTCTCATGAAGCAGCTGTGTCCGTCGGTAAAGGGTGTGGTCTATGTGCCGTACCAGTCCGTGGGAACCAGCCGCGGAATTCTGCCGGCCGTGTTCATTGACCGGATGGAGATAGAGCAGGAGGGCGGCAGGTACAGCCTTGAGAAGCCACTCATTGCCATTACGAAGCAGGAGCTTTCTCCCTCAGGGGAGTATCAAATCCTGATACAGAAAAGCGACTAAGGAACTTGAATAACACACAACGTACAGGAGGACATTTCCATGATTATAAAAGTATCCATACCAAACCGTTTCCAGTTAAAGACCATCCCCAGCTTCAGGACCGTACTGATGCCTAAGCAGGGGGAGGTACATTATATAGGAGGCGCTGATATACTGCCTGCCCCTCTGGAAGCGGAGGAGGAGAGCCGGATGATTAGTCTTTTGGGAGGCGAGGACGACAAGGAGGCCAGGGCTGCCCTGATTGAGCACAACCTGAGACTGGTAGTCTACATAGCGAAGAAATTCGACAACACCAGCGTGGGGGTGGAGGATTTAATTTCCATCGGCACCATCGGTCTCATCAAAGCCATCAATACCTTTAAGCCGGATAAGAACATCAAGCTGGCAACCTATGCTTCCAGATGCATTGAGAATGAGATTCTCATGTATCTCAGGCGGAATAATAAGACACGTCTGGAAGTGTCCATAGATGAGCCTCTGAATGTGGATTGGGATGGAAATGAACTCCTGCTGTCGGATATTCTTGGAACGGATGAGGATGTGATTTACCACGATATCGAGGATGAGATAGAAAAAAGCCTGCTCAACAACGCCATCAGCCGCCTAAATCCCAGGGAACGCAAAATCGTGGAGCTGCGGTACGGCCTTACAAACGAGGACGGGGAGGAAATGACCCAGAAGGAAGTGGCCGACCTGCTGGGAATCTCCCAGTCCTATATATCCAGACTGGAGAAGAAAATCATGAAACGGCTTAAAAAAGAAATCGTCAGATTTGAATAAGCATGGAAAGTCAGCGCAAAGAGCTGGCTTTTTTGCTGTCGGAAGGCTTGCCTAACCGGAGGTACTGGGTCAATGACCAGGGAGTGTGGGAGCCGTATCACAGGTAAAGAAACGCCCGAAAAAGGCCGCATCCACAGGCTGGATGTCCCTTTCCGGGCGTTGTTTGTGTTATTTGAGCTGAACCATGTTATCCTTGATGCGGAATGTACCGAAGCTGCGGATAAAGCTGGAGATGCGGCTGAAACCATACTGCTTCACATCAAAGGAAGGGTATGTCTTTTTCAGCTCATCGTGTATGATGCTCAGATTATCCACATGACCGTTATATCCCTTGATGATGCGGATGATTTCCTTTTCAATCTCAGTCTTGGAGATGCTGGCGCTCTTTTCCTGGACAAAATAACCGCCGTGGAGCTTGACCACCTGGAAGTCGTTGTTGTTCAGGCTCTCCAAAAAGGTGGAGAGTTTGGAGTAGCCGTAGTTCCTGACATCAAAGTCTGAAAAGCGCTTCGTAAGGAAGTTTCCCACCTTTGCAAGGATGATGGGCTGGTTCTGGCTGTTATTTTCAATGAGGAGCTTAGTGATGGCTTTCTGGATTTCATCGATGTTGGTAATGGTCTTCTGATTCTCGATGACCGATGTCTCCGGCGTATCGTCAGAGGATATGATTTCCAGCAATTTAAACGTATCGCAGGCTGCGCGGAAGGGTTTTGGGGTCTTCTGCTCCCCGATTCCCATGACAAACATCCCCGCCTCCCTCAGGCGCTGGGCCAGCTTGGTAAAGTCCGAATCGCTGGATACCAGGCAGAACCCATCTACATTACCGGAGTAGAGGATGTCCATTGCATCGATAATCATGGCCGAATCGGTGGCGTTCTTTCCTGTGGTGTAGCTGTACTGCTGGATGGGATTTACGGACCAGTCCAGAAGCACATTTTTCCAGCTGCGCTTTTCGTTATCTGTCCAGTCGCCGTAAATACGTTTGTAGGTGGCGATTCCCACATCCGACACTTCGTCCAAAATGTACTTGATATACTTGGGGGAGACATTGTCTGCATCAATCAATACTGCAAATCTGCGTTCATTTTGTTCCATAGATATGTTCACTTTCTGTTGGCATATGTTTCAAACAAGCACTAACATGAATAGTTTAACACATCTGCTGAAAGGCTTCAAGAGTCAGCTTAAATAGGACTTCATACTTTTCAGCGCATTTTTTTCAAGGCGGCTTACCTGGGCTTGACTGATATGGATTTCCTGGGCAACCTCGGTCTGGGTTTTTCCCTCAAAGAAACGCATGTCGATGATATGGCGCTCCCGCTCCGGCAGCCGTTTCATGGCCTCCACCAGAGATAAATCCTCCACCCAGTTTTCCTCCAGATTCTTTTTGTCACTGATTTGGTCCATCACAAAAAGAGGGTCACCGCCGTCCGTATAAACCGGCTCATACAGGCTGACAGGGGTCTGTATGGCGTCCAGCGCATAGGTGATGTCTTCCTTTGAAACACCTATTTCCTGTGCGATTTCCATGAGGGTGGGTTCCTTGGAATTGGTTTTGGTAAGCTGCTCCCTGGCATAGAGGGCCTTATAGGCAGTATCCCTCAGGGAACGGCTGACCCGGATGGAATTATTGTCCCTCAGATATCTGCGCACTTCTCCCAGTATCATAGGCACTGCATAAGTGGAAAATTTGACATTCTGCGTGATGTCAAAATTGTCGATGGCCTTGATTAGGCCGATGCATCCAATCTGGAACAGGTCGTCGATGTTTTCCTGGCTGTTTGAAAAGCGCTGGATTACGCTGAGTACCAGGCGCAGGTTCCCTTTGATGTACTGCTCCCTGGCCTCCATGTCCCCGTCCAGTATTCTTTGAAACAGTTCCTCCTTCTCTTCATTGCTCAGTAAAGGCAGTTTGGCGGTATTGACTCCGCATATCTCAACTTTGTAGCCCGACATAATCCTTACCTCCGTTATAATGCCATACGCCCTGAAATGAAAAATACAGGGCTGTACTGGATGAATCTGCTATAACGAAATGATGTACGGATTCCAGATGTTTTATACGGTCTGTGGGGATAAAAAGATTTCCATTTTTTTCTGGTTTGTGTGGAACGGCCAAAGAATTTATACCTGCATATATACTTCAGAACAATAGATAGTAGATAAAATATGTTAATGGAAGAAGACAGCAGAATTCTAACAATTGTAACAGAATTGCGTAAGGACGCTATAGGACAGCGTCCTTTTCTGTTTATGGTCATAATTTCCCATGCGGGCCATATGAAGTCATCTATCCACGGTCACAAGGGTCCACCGGTCATTCTGCTGCATGATGAAACATGGTTTTTTCACTCGGTATCTGTAATAGGCTTCCGCCAGGGTCTGGAATAGCCTGTATTTCATCATGGTGGTACAGATTGGATAGATCGTCATATATGTAAATGCTCCTTTCAGGGGTGATATTATATTTTATTCGGCATGTCCTGAAATATGACTGGTGATTTGGGGGTATGGTGCGTATCCTTGTATTTACGCCGGACGGAACACTACCTGCTTTCTCCAGGTATGCGAAATGAGATGCAGGTGCCCATTCCCTTCTTGCTGAGTATCTTAAGTCCGGATCCTTCCCCGCAGCGCATGATTAGGCGGCTGTTTACATTGGTAAGCCCGATATTCTCGCTGCCCGGATTGGCTATCTTTTCATACAATTTTTTGATATCTGTTTTTTCCATTCCCACTCCCGAGTCAATGACGGAAAAAATCAGCTGTCCGCTCCTTCTCACAATGCGCAGCTTGATGAAGCCTGATCCGTCCAGGGGCTTAATGCCGTGGTACAGGCTGTTTTCAATCAGAGAGGATATACTTATCCTCATAGCGGTACCGCTGAATGCTGTCATATTTTTTCAGATAATCGATTTCATCCTTTAAGGTCACCATGGAGTTGGGATTCTGGAGGGAATATTTAAGGATATCGGACGGACCAGAATGGGGACGGCATTGGAGAGCCGGTGGGAGTGGTCCATGCCGGCAGGAGGAAGCCCGGCAGGAGGAATGCCGGAATACACCATCCGTCAGTCCGATGATTTTGCGGAGAAGACACTGGGGCTCCAGTGGCAGTGGCAGGCTAATCCAAATGCAGGATTTTATTCCCTGGAGAAAAATCCGGGATACCTGCGGCTGTATTGTTACCGGAATCCGGGCAGGGAAAATCTGCTCTGGTATGCGCCAAATGTGCTGACCCAGATTCCGCAGAAACAAAAGCTGGCTATGACCGTGAAGCTGTCTCTTTCAGGCAGGGAGGACGGTGATTTTGGCGGAATCGGCATGGTGGGCCATGATTACGGATACGCAGGTTTGTACCAAACGGGAAAGGGAATCCAGGTAAGATGTTACAGGGGAACGGTCACGGAACCCATGTTTGAGGGGGAGGCAAGTGAGAAACTGGTCTTTTCACAGGAAGCAGAGGGGGAACAGGCCTGGTTCAGGCTGACGCTGGAGGAAGATAAGACGTACGGTTTTTCGTATTCTCCTGACGGCAGGAACTTTACCCGGATAGAATATTCATTTCCCCTGAAACGTGCCACATGGACCGGTGCAAAACTCTGCCTGTGGTCCTGCTCACGGGAAAACCGGGAGTCTGAGGGGTATTGTGATTATGAGTATGTGGAAATAAATTAAAAAAACGAGGCTGTCTGCGTAAGACAGCCTTTGTTTATGATGAGGATGCCGGAACATGTTCTAATGAACTTCCGTATTCTTCCGATATAAAATCAACAGTCCTTTAAGGAGCAGCGCATCGTCCACCAGTATCTTATGGCGGCACAGGGGCGTGATGAACTTAGCCAGTCCGCCTGTGGCGATGATGGTGGGAGGCTCTCCCAGCTCCTTTTCCATGCGGTCCAGAATCCCGTCTATCATGTCCGCGTTGCCGTAAATGATGCCGGAGCGCATACAGTCAATGGTATTCTTCCCAATGACATGGCTGGGAACCTCCAGGCTGATGTAGGGCAGCTGGGCCGTCTTGCTGCTTAGTGAGTTAAGGGAGACCTTGAGGCCGGGAAGGATGACACCGCCGATATAATTTCCTTTTTTATCCACGGTACACAGAGTGGTGGCCGTACCCATATCTATGACCACCAGGGGAAGGGGATGTTCGTGGCTGGCTGCCACCGCGTCCACAATCTGGTCGCTTCCAACGGTCTTGGGGTTGTCCATGATGATATTCATGCCGGTTTTCATGCCGGAGCCCACCAGCAGAGGACGGATTCCCGTCACCTTTTCCACGGCGTTCAGGATGGTGGAATTAACAGGGGGAACCACGGAAGAGAGAATGGCTCCTTCTATGCTTGCAATATCAATCTGATGCATCTCCAGGATATTCTTAAAGCTCACCGCGTACTCTGTATCCGTGCGTCCCTGGTCCGTGGTGACCCGCTCTATGAAATATGTTTTTGTCTCGTCTATGCCGCCGATGACAGTATTGGTATTGCCCATGTCGATTGCTAAAATCATTGGGGGAACTCCTTTCAATCATATAGGATGTATGTTATACTTTAACATGGATTGTAACATAGAAAAAGAGGAAAGACAACCGGAGGAATCATATGTTAAAAGGAAAGACAGTCCTTCTTGGAGTAACAGGAAGCATTGCAGCTTATAAGACAGCCAGCCTGGCCAGCATGCTGGTTAAAAAGGGCGTGAAGGTCCATGTCCTGATGACGGAGAACGCCACTCACTTCATTAATCCCATAACCTTTGAGAGCCTGACAGGCAACAAATGCCTGGTGGATACATTTGACAGAAATTTTGAATTCAGCGTGGAGCATGTGGCCCTGGCAAAACAGGCGGACGTGGTCATGATTGCTCCTGCATCGGCAAATGTCATCGGTAAGATTGCCCACGGCATTGCAGATGATATGCTGACCACCACGGTCATGGCGTGCAGGTGCAAAAAAATACTGGCGCCGGCCATGAACACCAATATGTACGAGAATCCAATTTTACAGGACAACCTTGATATTTGCAGGCGCTATGGCATGGAAGTCATAACTCCGGCCTGGGGCTACCTGGCCTGCGGGGACACCGGGGCCGGAAAGATGCCGGAGCCGGAGGTATTGTACGAATATATACTGCGGGAGGCCGGCTATCCTGGGGACCTGGCAGGCAGACGGATTCTTGTGACAGCCGGGCCCACCAGGGAGCCCATTGACCCGGTGCGCTACATCACAAACCATTCCACGGGCAAGATGGGGTACGCCATTGCCAGGGTGGCGGCCTGCAGGGGTGCTGATGTTACCCTGGTAAGCGGCCCGGTGGACCTGGCCCGCCCCCTGTTTGTGGAGACGGTTCCGGTGGAGAGCGCCAGGGAAATGTTTGAGGCGGTTACCGCAAGGAGCGGGGAGCAGGACATCATTGTCAAGGCAGCAGCGGTGGCGGATTACCGGCCTGCCACGGTGGGAACAGATAAAATCAAGAAATCGGACGGTGATTTATCCATTGCCCTGGAGCGGACCGACGACATCCTGGGGTGGCTGGGGCAGAACCGGAGGGACGGACAGTTCCTCTGCGGTTTTTCCATGGAGACCCGGAATATGCTGGAGAATTCCAGGGCCAAGCTGGAAAGAAAGCATATTGACATGATTGTAGCCAACAACCTGAAAGTGGAAGGCGCGGGATTCGGTACGGATACCAATGTGGTGACGCTCATCACCAGGGAAAGCGAGACAGAACTTCCCATCATGTCCAAGGAAGAGGTGGCCGACCGCCTGCTGACTGAGATTCTGAAACGGACAAAGGGACAGGATTGTGGGATAAATCCACGGGATGGGGCGACAGAGACCCATGGGACCCAAATAACAGAATAAGCGGTACAGACAGATGATGAGGATTGAATCCTGTATGAAACGGGGTTCGGTCCTTTTCTGTTCCATGGACTGATAATGTCTTAACAAAGTTGTTGTGAAATGTATCTAAAAAAACGTGGAATTCACGGTAAATACCCTGCTTATATTGTGAGTATAGACTAAAATGGCGAAATAAAAATCTGAATATTGACTTTGAAACTGTCAGAATGTATAATTAATACATGATTGAAACGGGTTTCAAGAATAAATCGCACAAAGAGCGGAAGAGTCGGAAGGAATATAATCCGCAGACAGGCAGGATGGTGGGCTTATGACGAGCATACGTGATGTGGCAAAACTGGCAGGCGTATCCCCCTCAACCGTATCCAGGGTAATGAACGGTACGGCCAGGGTGGATGATGAGAAGAGACAGAAGGTGGAACGGGCCATATCAGAAACCGGTTTCAAACCGAATGAGGTGGCCAGGTCCCTTTACAAGCGTTCATCCAAAATCATAGGCATACTGGTGCCAAACATCATCAATCCGTTTTTTAATGAGCTGGCTGGGGCTGTGGAAGAAGAATGTGACCGCAGAGGATACCGCCTGACGCTCTGCAACTCCAACGATGATTTGGAAAAGGAGAAGCGGAACTTAAGCCTGCTGGAGCGGATGAATGCAGACGGAGTCATCCTGATGACTAACATGGATGAGATACATAAGGAAGTCGGAAACTGCCGGATTCCGGTAGTGATGATTGACCGGCAGATTGAGGGGGGCAAGGAAATTGCCTGTATACAGTCCAACCATTACCAGGGCGGGCGGATGTCTATGGAGCATCTTTTGGAATGCGGCTGCAGGCATATCGTTCAGATGAGCGGTCCCCTTCATCTGTCCAGTGCCAGAAAGCGCCACCAGGGATATCTGGATGTGTGCAGGGAGCGGGGAATCGAGCCTGCCTGCATAGAGGGAAATTACAGTTTTGAATCGGGAACCGAGATGGCAGCGCGGCTGCTGGAGAAGTATCCGGATACGGATGGAATCATAGCGGCTAACGACATGGTGGCCATATCGGTTTATAAGGAGCTTCACAGGAAAGGCATAAGGGTGCCGGAGGATATACAGTTAATCGGGTTTGACAACATTTCCCTCAGCAGCCTGTTCACGCCGGAGATTACCACCATTGCCCAGCCCATAAAAAAGATGGGGCAGGATGCGGTTCGGATGCTGACAGAATACGTTGCCGGAGCTCAGATTAACAGGAATAAGGTATTCGATGTCAAGCTGATTAAAAGGGACACAACTCTTTAGGGAATGTCCGCAGCGCAGTACCAGGACATTCCCAGGCATCAAAGGGATAAAATAAAATGTAAAGTAGAAAAGGAGGAACTATGAAGACAGCAGTGGTAGGCAGCATCAACATGGACATGACAGTGACAGCCGAGAGGATTCCCTTAAAGGGGGAAACGCTGAAAGGAGAGGACATCCGCTACATACCCGGAGGAAAGGGTGCCAATCAGGCCGTAGCCATGGCAAAGCTGGGGGCGGATGTGGAGATGTTCGGCTGTGTGGGCGACGATGAGGCCGGAAGAAGCCTCATAAGGAACATGGAGGACATGGGAGTGGGAACCACCCACATTAAAGTGGCTCCAGGAGTGAACACAGGCCTGGCAGTCATCACCGTAGGGGACCACGACAACACTATCGTGGTGGTGGCAGGAGCCAACGACAGGGTGGACCGGGAATATGTGGACAGCATAAAGGATGCACTGCTGGCATGTGACATCGTATTGCTGCAGCATGAGATTCCCCAGGATACCATCGAGTATGTAATTGATATCTGCCACGATAATGGGGTGAAGGTAGTACTGAATCCCGGACCGGCCAGACCGGTGAAGCCGGAGGTACTGGCAAAGGTGGATTATCTTACGCCAAATGAACACGAGGCAGCCATCCTGTTCGGGGATATGCCCGTGGAGGAGATGCTTAAGGCACATCCCGGCAAGCTGGTGATTACCCAGGGGTCCAGAGGCGTATCCACATGCCTTCCAACAGGAGAAATTCTTACCGTACCTGCCAGGAAAGCCAATGTGGTGGATACCACAGGAGCAGGAGACACATTAAACGGGGCATTTACCGTACAGATTGCAGGGGGCAGCACCATGGAGGAAGCGCTCCGGTTTGCCAACACGGCAGCCAGCCTGTCCACTGAGCGCTTCGGAGCCCAGGGCGGAATGCCTGTCTATAGCCAGGTATTGGAAGCCATGAATCAGGAGAAAATGTAAGGCATTGACAAACGCGCTTTCGGCGTAGAGAAGACGGAGGAACAAAACATGAAGAGACACGGCATACTCAACAGCAATATTTCCAGGGTACTGTCATCCATGGGGCATACGGACAGAATTGCAATCGCTGACTGCGGACTGCCCGTACCGGAGGGAACAGAGCGAATTGATTTGGCTGTGACATTTGGAAATCCCCGGTTTATGGACGTCTTGAAAGCGGTTTCAAACGATATGAAAATAGAAGCAGTGGTTCTGGCAGAGGAAATCAAAGAACAGAATCCACAAATCCTGGAGGAAATCCAGGAGCTTTTTACCAGCTTTGAAACCGGTTTCAAACCAGGAAAATTGGAATTTGTCCCGCATACCCGCTTTAAGGAGATGACAAAGGAATGCAGGGCCGTTATCCGGACCGGAGAGACAACGCCCTATGCCAACATCATCCTGCAGTCCGGCTGTATCTTTTAAAGCAGAATCTATCTGGAGGGAAACAACATGAAAATTGAAATGAAAGGAATCAACAAATCCTTTGGGCAGAACCAGGTCCTAAGGGATGCGGGCTTTGTGCTGGACGACGGAGAAGTACACGCCCTGATGGGAGAAAACGGCGCAGGTAAGTCCACGCTGATGAAAATTCTGACCGGCGTCTACACCCGCGACGGGGGCACCGTCAATGTGGACGGAAAAGAAGTGACCTACAAAAGTCCCCAGGAAGCGGAAAGGGCAGGCATTGTCTTTATCCAGCAGGAGCTGAACGTACTGTTCGACCTGACGGTGGAGGAAAACCTTTTCCTGGGCAAGGAAATCAAAAAGGGATTTGGAATATGTGACCGGAAGGCCATGAGGGCAAAGGCAGAGGAAACCCTAAAACGTCTGGGAGTCAGCATCCCCACGGACAGGGTGATGTCTGAGCTCTCCGTGGGACAGCAGCAGATGATAGAAATCTGCAAGGCATTGATGGCGGACGCAAAGGTCATCATCATGGATGAGCCCACGGCAGCCCTTACCCAGAGTGAGACAGAGGTGCTCTTCGAGGTGATGCAGTCCCTGAGGAAAAAGGGAGTGTCCATCGTCTATATATCCCACCGCATGGAGGAAATCTTTGAGCTTTGCGACCGCATTTCCGTTCTCAGGGACGGCACCTACATAGGGACAAAAAAGATACCGGAAACTAATATGAATGAAATCGTCAAAATGATGATTGGCCGTGAAATCGGCGAGCGGTATCCAAAACGTGACTGCGCCATCGGCAGCGAGGTATTCCGGGTGGAGGGCCTGACAAAGGAGGGGATGTTCCGCGATGTGAATTTCTCCGTAAAGGCCGGCGAGGTCCTGGGAGTATCCGGGCTGATGGGAGCGGGGCGCACGGAAATCATGCAGGCTATTTTCGGAAACCTGTCCTATGACAGGGGCAGCATTTTCATCGACGGAAAACAGGCGGTGATTAAGAATCCACTGCAGGCCATTGAGCATGGAATCGGATTCATAACAGAGGACCGTAAGACAGAGGGACTTCTGCTGGAGGAGAGCATTGAGAAAAATGTGTCCCTGACCAATCTGGGGCGTATCTCAGGCAAGGGCAAGGTGGTAATCAGCAGAGAGAAGGAAAGTGGGCTGGTCACAAAGGCCATAGAGGAGCTGCATATCAGATGTTTCGGGCCCGGACACGAGTGCGTGAACTTAAGCGGCGGCAACCAGCAAAAGGTGGTATTCGCAAAATGGATTTACACGGAACCCAGAATACTGATTCTGGATGAGCCTACAAGAGGCGTGGACATCGGCGCCAAGAAGGAGATATACAGCATCATAAACCAGCTGGCCGAAAAGGGGGTTGCCATCATCATGGTGTCCTCTGAGCTGCCGGAGGTATTGGGAATGAGCGACCGGATTATGGTGGTGCGCGAAGGCATGGTCAGGGGAATCATCGACAAGGGTGAGGCTGACCAGGAGAAGATAATGACATTGGCTACGGGAGGTACCATATAATGAATGAAAATAAGAATAAAGTCATCAATTACGCCCAGGATTTCGGGGCGCTCATCGCCCTTATCCTGCTGGTGGCAGGCATCAGCATTGCCAGCCCAAGTTTCCGCACCGGGGCCAATTTCCTGTCCCTGCTGCGCCAGTCTTCCATCAACGGACTCATTGCCTTCGGCATGACCTTCGTCATCCTGACGGATGCCATTGACTTATCCGTGGGATCGGTGCTGGCCCTCAGCACGGCTCTCTGCGCCGGAATGATTACAGCCGGGGTTCCGGCTGGCCTGGCCATGACTCTGGCACTGGTCCTTGGATGCGCCATGGGCGTCATCAGCGGCGTTATGGTCACCAAGGGACGTCTACAGCCCTTTATCGCAACACTGATTACCATGACGGTATACCGCGGACTGACTATGATATACACCAACGGAAAGCCAATCTCCAACCTGGGAGACAGCTTCATCCTGAAGGTGGTTGGAAAGGGAAAGTTCTACGGCGTCCCGATTCCGGTCATCCTTTTGATACTCCTGTTCCTGCTATTTTACTTCCTGTTAAATAAGACCACCTTCGGGCGCAGGATTTACGCAACCGGAAGCAACTGGAAATCAGCCAAGCTGGCGGGTGTGAACATACACAGGACAAAAGTCATCGCCTATGCCATATCCGGCACCATGGCAGCCTTATCCGGTCTGATTCTTCTCTCCAGACTGGGCTCTGCGCAGCCTACACTGGGAAGCGGCTATGAGCTGGACGCCATCGCCGCAGTGGCCCTGGGAGGCACCAGCATGAGCGGCGGCAGGGGAAAAATCTACGGAACCCTGATTGGCGTACTGATTATCGCGGTGCTGAACAACGGCCTTAACATCCTGGGCGTATCTTCCTACTATCAGGATGTAATCAAGGGTCTGGTCATCCTGATTGCGGTACTCTCAGACCGCAAGAGATAGAAAAACGTTAAATTGAGCACATGAATCTGGTATTAATTTAAGAATATGAATTTTGGGAGGGAAAGACCGTGAAGGTTAAGAAAATACTGGCTCTTATGGTAACAGGCACAATGCTTATGACAATGGGAGGCTGCAACGCCATCACCATTGACGGGGAGGAAAACGTCAGGGAGGGAAGCAGCGGAAACGTGATTGGTTTCTCCGTATCCACCCTGAACAATCCATTTTTCGTGACCTTGACAGAAGGCGCCAAGAAAGCCGCGTCAGAAAAGAACGTGGAGCTGGTGGTCGTGGACGCGGGAGACGACGCTGCCAAGCAGACCAGCGACATTGAGGATTTGGTGTCCAGAAATGTGGGTGTGCTGATTGTAAACCCGGTGGATTCAGATGCGGTTGCTCCGGCAGTAAAGAGCGCCATGTCCAAGGGAATCAAGGTGATTGCAGTGGACCGCGGCGTCAACGGGGTGGATGTGGACTGCCAGATTGCCTCAGACAATGTGGCAGGAGCCAGGATGGCAACAGAGTATCTCATGGAGCTTGTGGGCGAGGGAGCCAAGGTGGCTGAGTTACAGGGCGTGCCAGGGGCCTCGGCCGCCATTGACAGAGGCGAGGGCTTCCACCAGGTGGCAGACAAATCCCTTCAGGTGGCTGCCAGCCAGACCGCTAATTTCAACCGTGCAGAGGGCATGACGGTCATGGAGAACATACTTCAGGCCGACGGCACCATCAAAGGTGTGTTTGCCCACAATGACGAGATGGCCCTTGGGGCAGTGGAGGCAGTTGCCGCTTCCGGAAAGGACATAAAGATTGTTGGATTTGACGCCACGGACGATGCCCAGAAGGCGGTGAAGGACGGTAAAATGGCGGCCACGGTTGCCCAGAAGCCGGATAAGATGGGTGAGACAGCCATCGAGACCGCTGTCAAAATCATGGCAGGGGAGACTGTTGAGAAATCCATACCCGTGGAAGTGGAGCTGATTAAATAGTTTAAACGGATTGACAGATGAAAAAATGGACCCGCCAGAACCGGAGTTTCCGGGCTGGCGGGTCCATAGCTGTTTTAAGCCAAAGGCCTTGACTAATGATTCCAATCATAATAGAATAAAAATTGGATGATTTTGGGCGTACTTCCAAAGTACGTCCATCTTTTACTCAATGGAAAACGGAGGACGAATACCTTGTCACAGACAGACAACCAGATGACAGAAGAGATAAAAAAGCGGAGGACATTTGCAATCATATCCCACCCCGATGCCGGAAAGACCACGCTGACAGAGAAATTCCTGCTGTACGGCGGCGCCATCAACCTGGCCGGAACCGTCAAGGGGCGCAAGGCTGCCAAGCATGCTGTGTCCGACTGGATGGAGATTGAGAAGGAGAGAGGCATCTCGGTGACCTCATCTGCCATGCAGTTTAATTACGGCGGATTCTGCATCAATATCCTGGACACACCGGGACACCAGGATTTCTCAGAAGATACTTACCGTACCCTGATGGCGGCAGACTCCGCGGTCATGGTCATCGACGGTTCAAAGGGAGTGGAGGCGCAGACCATCAAGCTGTTTAAGGTATGCGTCATGCGTCATATCCCCATCTTTACCTTTATCAATAAGTTTGACCGTGAGGCCAGGGATCCTTACGAGCTTTTGGACGAGATTGAAGAAGTGCTGGGAATCCGCACATGCCCTGTGAACTGGCCCATTGGATGCGGCAAGAGCTTTAAGGGCGTATATGACCGGTTCTCAAAGAAGATAACCACCTTCACGGCTGCCATGGGCGGCGCCAAGGAGGTGGACAGCCAGGAGTTTGCCGTGGACTGTGCGGAGGTGGATTCCATAATCGGACAGGACTATCACCAGCAGCTGAGGGATGATATCGAGCTCCTTGACGGGGCCAGCGATGAGCTGGATATGGAGCGTGTCAGGATAGGGGATTTATCCCCGGTGTTCTTTGGATCGGCCCTGACCAATTTTGGCGTGGAAACCTTTCTGGAGCATTTCCTTAAAATGACCACGCCGCCTCTTTCCAGGAAGACCCTGGACGGGGAGATAGACCCGCTCCGCCCTGACTTCTCTGCCTTTGTGTTTAAAATCCAGGCCAACATGAATAAGGCCCACAGGGACAGAATTGCTTTCATGCGCATCTGCTCCGGCAAGTTCGAGGCCGGCATGGAGGTAAACCATGTGCAGGGAGGAAAGAAGATCCGCCTGACCCAGCCCCAGCAGCTCATGGCTCAGGACCGGAAAATTGTGGAGGAGGCATATGCCGGCGATATCATCGGCGTATTCGACCCGGGGATTTTCGCCATCGGCGATACCCTGTGCGCTTCCAATGAGAAGTTTCAGTTTGAGGGCATACCTACCTTTGCGCCGGAGCATTTTGCCAGAGTGCGCCAGGTGGATACCATGAAGCGCAAACAGTTCATAAAGGGCGTGAACCAGATTGCTCAGGAGGGTGCAATCCAGATATTCCAGGAGTTTAATTCCGGTATGGAGGAAATCATAGTGGGCGTGGTGGGCGTACTGCAGTTTGAGGTGCTGATCTACCGTCTGCGGAACGAATATAATGTAGAGGTCACCCTGGAGAAGCTGCCCTTTGAGCACATACGCTGGGTGGAGAATCCGGGCGAGGTGGATGTGGCCAGGATTCAGGGTACATCTGATATGAAACGAATTAAGGACTTAAAGGACAATCCGCTGCTGCTGTTTATCAACAGCTGGAGCGTGGGTATGGTATTGGAACGCAATCCGGCACTGAAGCTTTCAGAATTCGGAAGAGCCTAATACCATGTAAGAAACAGGACCACGGGACCAGACTACGGTCCCTAAGTGCTCATAACGAGGAGGTAAAAATCATGAGTAAGATTGATGCTGTACGGGCTGCCATGGTGGAGGCCATGAAGGCTAAGGACAAGGCCAGGAAGGATTCACTTTCCATGCTGCTGTCCGCCCTCAAGAATGCGGAAATCAACAAGAGGGAGCCTTTGACGGAAGAAGAGGAGAACGCGGTCGTCAAGAAAGAAATCAAGCAGACCCAGGAGACATACGAGATGGCGCCGGCGGACCGTGAGGACATCCGGTCAGAGGCAGCCGCCAGGATGGCTGTATATAAGGAGTTCGCGCCGGAAGACATGAGTGTGGATCAGATTCGGGAAGTCATAGCCTCTGTCCTGTCTGAGCTGGGAATCGAGAACCCCACGGCCAGGGATAAGGGAGCCATTATGAAGGTCCTGATGCCCAGGGTTAAGGGAAAGGCAGACGGTAAGATGGTCAATGAGACGCTGGCTTCCATGTTCCGGTAAGGACGGCCCCAGGGCTTTTACAGGCCGCAAACCTTCCGGTTTGGCGTGCTGAGCGGCAGGCCGGATGGAGCAGGACAATAAAAGGAAGCGGGGCTTAAGCTTCGCAGGAAAAGGAGACGGTTACGATGTATAGGAAAGAGATTGAAGGTTTTATTGATTCCCACAGGGAAGAAATGATAGAGGATATCCGCACTCTGTGCAGGATTAACAGTGAGAAGATGCCTTATGTGGAGGGCAAGCCTTACGGGGAAGGTCCGTTCCAGGCCCTTCAGGCAGCTCTTGGCATTGCAGAGGGATATGGCTTTTCCATCCGCAACTACGACAACTATGTGGGGACAGCCGACCTCAATGACAAGGAGAGACAGCTGGACATTCTGGCCCACCTGGACGTGGTTCCTGCTGGCGAGGGATGGACCGAGACAAAGCCCTTTGAGCCGGTGGTAAAGGACGGAAAGCTCTTTGGCCGCGGTACTGCTGATGACAAGGGCCCGGCCGTGGCTGCGCTCTATGCAATGAGGGCAGTGAAGGAGCTGGGTATCCCGTTAAATAAGAACGTCAGGCTGATTCTTGGTACGGACGAAGAGTGCGGAAGCTCTGATATCGTAAATTATTACGGCATGGAGGATGAGGCGCCCATGACCTTTTCTCCGGATGCGGAATTCCCGGTCATCAACATTGAAAAGGGACGTCTGGAAGGTCATTTCCACGCATCCTTTCAGGCTTCTGAGGCAATGCCCAGACTGGTGAAGGTGGAAGCCGGAATAAAGGCCAATGTGGTTCCGGGCAAGGCCAGGGCCGTCGTGGAGGGCGTTGACCTTAAGACATTGGAGGCAGCGGCAGAGGCTGTGGAGAAAGAGACAGGGATCTCCTTTGTACTGGAGGGTGATTTGCCGGTTATAACAGTCACTGCACAGGGAGAAGGCGCCCATGCATCCACGCCCCAGGAGGGGAAGAATGCCCTTACAGGCCTGCTGGTATACCTGACACGCCTGCCTCTGGCAGAGTGCCCTCAGATGGATATGGTGAAGAACCTGCTAAAGCTTTTCCCTCACGGCGATACCTGCGGAAAGGCAGCAGGAATCAGCATGGAAGACGAGCTGTCCGGTACTCTGACTCTTGCCTTCAGTATGCTGACTGTTGGTGCCGATGGCCTGGAAGGCGTATTTGACAGCCGATGCCCAATCTGCGCCACGGAAGAAACTGTGCTGGGAGTGGTAAAGCAGGCCATGGCGGACCAGGGGCTTACACTGGAAAATGATTCCATGATACCGCCTCACCATGTGGACGGAAATTCTCATTTTGTAAAGACACTGCTGTCCGTATACAAGGACTACACAGGCCTTGAGGGCAGCTGCCAGGCTACAGGCGGCGGCACCTATGTCCACACTCTTAAGAACGGCGTTGCTTATGGCGCGGCCCTGCCGGGAACAGACAACCGCATGCATGGAGCCGATGAGTTCGCGGTGGTGGATGAGCTTGTCTTAAGCGCCAAGATATTTGCACAGGTCATTGTGGAGCTGTGCAGCTGATATAGGAAATATATGACAGTGTCTGCCGGGGGCAAAGCGGGGGCAGACCAGGGCCTTGGGATGCGCAGGCTGGAGCGGGAGCTGCTTAAGTCGCGTACTTTGGTGTTTCCGGAAAAAGTGCTTGACAAATAGGTTCATGTGATGTATTTTCTTAACTAAGATAAATCCCAGCGATTTGATAGGAATCAATATAGGAGGAACTTATGAATCAGTTAAGAGCCATGCAGATGAATATGGATATGATGAACAGCATGTACATGATGATGTGCTGTGTATCCGCATGGGCAAAAAACTGAATGTAAGTTTTATCTGTATGGATTGTGATTAATCAGGAGATATCCCGGTAGCAGGGAAAGATTCAAGGCCGCAAGTCCGTGCAGGACATGCGGCCTTTTTGCTGTGATTTTGCCATGGACGCTGCGGCCCGGCGTGATGTGGCTGAGTATGGCTGAGGCGTGAGCATGTGCGGGACTGCGGATATGAGCAGCGGGAACAAAAGAAAGGAATTAAACCTATGGAAGCAAATAATGAAAATCCCATCATCCAGCTGGTGGGGCTGGGGAAACAGTTTCAGACCATGAATGGTCCGGTTACTGCCCTGGAAGATATCAATTTGGAAATCCGGTATGGAGAGGTGTTCGGTATCATCGGCCTGTCCGGTGCGGGCAAGAGTACCCTGGTGCGGTGTATCAATTACCTGGAAGTGCCCACCTCAGGAAAGGTCATATTTGAGGGAAAGAACCTGTCTGTGATGAAGGACAGGGAGAAGCGTCTGTCCAGGCAGTCCATGGGCATGATTTTCCAGCAGTTTAACCTGCTGTCCCAGAGAAACGTGCTTCAGAATGTATGCTTCCCGCTGGAGATTGCGGGGGTATCCAAGGCCGAAGCCAAAAAGCGGGCAGAGGAGCTTTTGACACTGGTGGGTCTGGAGGACCGGATGAAGGCATATCCGGCGCAGCTCTCCGGCGGACAGAAGCAGAGGGTTGCCATTGCCAGGGCCATGGCAACCAATCCGAAGGTCCTTCTGTGTGACGAGGCCACCAGCGCCCTGGACCCCAATACAACCAAGTCCATTTTGGAACTGCTCAAGAAGATAAACCGGGAGATGGGAATTACCGTCATTGTCATTACCCATGAGATGGCGGTCATTGAGGCCATATGCGACAGAGTGGCTATCATAGACCACAGCCACATCGCGGAGGTGGGGAATGTGTCCGATATCTTCTCCGGTCCCAAATCCGATATCGGCCGCCAGCTGATTCTGGGGGATGTGGCTGAGCAGAACCTGAGTTTTGGCAATTCCCGCCAGATTCGCATTATCTTTGACGGAAGGGAGTCTTCAGAGCCTGTGATTGCCAATATGGTGCTGGCCTGCAAGGTTCCGGTGAATATCATGCATGCGGATACCAGGGATATTGAAGGCAAGGCCATGGGGCAGATGATCATACAGCTTCCGGAGGATGATACGGATGCCGGCAGGATTTGTAACTATCTGAAGACAGCCAATGTAAAGTTCGAGGAGGTGCGGTAAGATGCAATTTGATTCTACGACCATAAATATGCTTGTAAAAGGAATATGGGAGACCATCTACATGGTGTTCCTGTCCTCTGCCTTATCCTATGTAATCGGCATTCCTCTGGGAATCGCCCTGGTGGTTACGGACAAGGAGGGCATCAGTCCGGTGCCTCTGTTTAACAGGGCCCTGGGGCTCATCATCAATCTGCTGCGTTCCGTGCCGTTTATTATCCTCTTAATCATGGTACTGCCCATTACCAAGTTCATTGTGGGAAAGACCATTGGCTCCAATGCCACGGTGGTGCCTCTGATTATTGCCGCGGCCCCCTACATAGGGCGTATGGTGGAGTCTTCCCTGAAGGAAGTGGACGCGGGCGTCATCGAAGCAGCCAAGTCCATGGGCGCATCCACCTGGCAGATTATCGTTAAGGTGCTGCTGCCGGAGGCTAAGCCGTCCCTGCTGGTGGGTGCGGCCATATCCGTGACCACGATTCTCGGATACTCTGCCATGGCAGGATTTACCGGAGGAGGCGGACTGGGCGATATCGCCATCCGTTACGGATACCACCGTTACCAGACCGATATGATGATGGTGACCGTAGTGCTTCTGGTCATTATTGTGCAGCTGATCCAGGAGGTCGCCATGCGCATGTCCAGGAAGAGCGATAAGAGAATCAGGTAGGAAGATCCGGGAAGTGAAGCCGGGAAGAGAATCTGCTGAGGCTGTCCGGTTTCCTGACAATGACGGTAAAACGTATATGACCGTCATGTGAGGAAGGACGTGCAGCCTGAGCTGATGATAAATGCCTTAATATGGCGAAAATAACAGGGGCAGAGCCCCAAAGCGAGGAGGACACAATTATGAAGAAAAACATCTTAGGCGCAGCCGTGCTGGCTGCAGTACTGGCATCGGGAGCGCTTAGCGCATGCTCCGCCAGCCCAAAGGAGACCACGGCAGCAGAGACCACGGCAGCAGCTACCGGGGCGCAGGCTGCTGATTCCAAGGCAGAGGATACCGCAGCGGCAGAGGAGGAGACCACGCAGGCCAGTGCAGAACTGAAGGAAATCGTGGTAGGAGCAAGCCCTGCGCCACATGCGGAAATCCTCAATGCGGCTAAGGAAGTTCTGGCATCAAAGGGCTACGAGCTGAAGATTGTGGAATATACGGATTACGTGCAGCCCAACAATGCACTGGATTCCGGCGACCTGGATGCGAACTATTTCCAGCACAAGCCATATCTGGATTCCTTTAATGCGCAGAACGGAACAAAGCTGGTCAGCGCAGGCGCCATCCACTATGAGCCCTTCGGTATTTATGCAGGCAAGACAGCATCCCTGGAAGAACTTCCGGACAAGGCGACCGTACTGGTGCCAAACGATGTGAGCAATGAGGCAAGAGCCCTTCTTCTGCTGGAGGCACAGGGTCTGATTAAACTGAAAGACGGTGTTGGCCTGGAGGCTACTAAGAATGACATCGTGGAGAACACCAAGAACCTGGATATCGTAGAGTTGGAGGCAGCACAGCTTCCACGTTCCATTTCTGACGGCGATATCGCGGTTATCAACGGCAACTATGCAATTGAAGCAGGTCTTAAAGTCAGCGATGCCCTGGCTACTGAGGATTCCCAGTCCCTGGCAGCTACCACCTACGGCAATGTAGTGGCAGTGAGAGAGGGAGAAGAATCCAGCGATGCCACCAAGGCCCTGGTGGAAGCATTGACCAGCCCTGAGGTAAAGCAGTTCATGGAAGAGACATATGAAGGCGCTGTAGTGCCGCTGTTCTAAAGCGTGTTTTAAGGGTGTGCCCTGTATTCGGATACATTGACGCAGCCGCAGGGGCTTGAGAGAGGAGATAATCCATGGAAAACGAAAAAGGAAACGGATATGGAGCCGGAGAAGGCCAGGATCCGGATTATCATACAGATAACAGGGAACCTGTGATTGTGGCGGAACAGCCGGCCCAGGAGGTGACTGGGGATTTTGAACAGGCGTCTGGCGGTCAGGATGCAGCGGACCGGGGAATGCCGGGGCAAAGCGGGCCAGAGCGGGGAACTGCGGGCTGGGGGACCGCGGGCCAGAATTGCGCCATCCAGGATGGCTCCGATGGATGGCGCAGCCCCATGGATGCACCCTCACGGGAGGACAGATGGAGCGATACAGGGGATAAACCTTATCTGGGAAGTCCCTGGGAACCAACCCAATCCGGAACAGCATATGATGCAGGAAAGAATAATGGCGCCAGCGGAAATGACAGCCAGCCGGTATATAAGCCAGCCCCGGCTTCTTATGGTCAGGGCCAGCCGGGGGCAGGCCAAAGCGGCAGTGGCGGCCGGGACAGTGGTTTCAGCCAAAATGACAGCCGCCAGGAAAGAGGCAGCGGCCAGCCAGGCGGGAGCAGTCAATACCAGACCCAGTATCAGACCCAATACCAGTCTTACCCGCCTGTGTACCAGGAAAAGAACAATATGGCAACGGCATCTCTGGTCATGGGGATTCTTTCTCTGTGCAGTATCTGTTGCTGTATGCTGTTCGGCATTGTGTTCGGAGTACTCGGCATCATATTTGCCATTATGTCAAAAAAAGGAGACAGAATGGACGGTCAGGCAAAGGCCGGACTTATACTCTCCATTATCGGTATTGCTGTCACCGTGCTTGTCATCATCTTCTTTGTTGCGATTGAGGTGTTCGCTGTCATACCGGAACTGAATTAATTGGCTAAAATCAGGTTTTAATGGGACGGTACCTGGCATATAGTAGGTAGCAAGAGAGGCCGGGAGGCTGTGGACCGTGAGGATTTACGACCTTAAACAAAAAGAAGTGATTAATGTAAAGACCTGCAAGCGCCTTGGATTTGTGGGAGATGTGGATTTCGACATGGAAACGGGCTGTCTGCTGGCCCTGATTGTGCCTGGTCCGGGCTGCATATGCGGTTTTTTGGGACGGGAGAAGGAATATGTAATTCCATTCTGTGACATCTGCCAGGTGGGAAACGATATCATATTGGTGGACATTAAAGAAAAAGATGTAACGGAAAGCATTAAATGCTGAAAGGAAACATACAGCGCGGATTCCAGCCGGATTCGCGCTTTTTCCGCGCCATGGGACAGAGGAGTGGCCGCCAGGGTCTCCCCTGCCGGCCGGTTTGTGAGAAAAGTTGTATGAAAAGCATTTGCTTTATACAATTCTAACTATACAAATGAATTGTGAAGGTTTTATGATGGAAATGTGAAAAAACTGTGAACGATACCATAAAATGGTCACAGGTTCTCGTGAATGGCTGTCAGGATGTCCTTAAGCTTTCCCACTTCGATCTGGCCCGGTGCAGAGGCTTCTTTTACAGAGCCAAAGGTCAGGCAGGAGCCGAATACTTCCCCTGACAGACGGCTTATGAGCCCGGTGCCTTTCATGGACATAGTGATAACTGGGCAGGATAGGGACTGGCTGGCCTTATTGGTGGCTGAAAGAAGGGTCAGCACATCACCGGCTGACTGGGGCATGACCGCAATTTTGGCTATGTCTGCGCCCAGTTCCTCCATGTGATGCAGGCGGCGCAGAATATCATCCTCTTCGGGAGTGGCCGCAAAATCATGATTGGACAGGATGACGCGTACCTGGTGCCTGTGGGCCAGGTCCACCGTCTCACGTACCATATCGTCACCCGAAAAAAGCTCCAAATCCACCAGCTGGATATGACCGGAGCAGATGGCGTGTTCCAACAGGGAGCGGTACGCCGGGTGCGGAGCGGACAGACGGCCGCCCTCCTTTTGGGTACGGAAGGTAAAGAGCAGGGGAATGTCTTTCAGGGCAGCCTCCAGACCGGGAAGGACCTGGTCCAGGATATCCGGCTCCAGTATGGAATCAAACCAGTCCGCTCTCCACTCAGCCACATCCACAGGCTGTTCAGTGAAGGATTCTGCCTGGTGAATCAGGGATTCGTAATCCTTTTCCACCAGCGGGGCGCATATTTTCGGCATTCCCTGTCCAAGTACAGTTTGTTTTATAATGACATTTTTCATGATAAAGAGCACCTTTCCTGTAATCTTTTTGGATTTGTCTGGATTCATTATAAAGCGGGGAGGGGATTTCGTCCATACCGTAATGAAAAAAGAACAAAGTCCTTGCGATTCATACTTTCTTCGGTTAAAATATATGAAGCGTTTAAGACGATACGTGAAAAAAGAAAGGAAGAGTAACCCAGATGAAATGCCCCTATTGTAATGAAGCAGACACCAAGGTCATAGATTCCCGCCCGGCAGATGACAACAGCTCCATACGCAGGCGCCGCCAGTGTGAGCGCTGCGGTAAGCGCTTTACCACCTACGAGAAGCTGGAGACCATGCCGTTAATGGTAATAAAGAAGGATAATTCCAGGGAGACTTATGACCGCTCCAAAATTGAAGCGGGAATCATTCACTCCTGCCACAAACGGCCGGTATCCCCCCAGCAGATTAATTCCATGATTGATGAGATTGAGAACCAGATTTTCAACATGGAGGAAAAGGAAGTGCCCACCTCCGCCATCGGAGAGCTGGTGATGGGAAAGCTTAAGAACCTGGACGAGGTGGCGTATGTGCGTTTTGCCTCAGTCTACCGGGAATTTAAGGATGTGAATACGTTCATAGAAGAGATTGGAAAATTGCTGAAAAAATAGATTGGAAGGAATACTTATAAGTATGCTGGAAATGTTTTATCCCCGCCGTTACGAGGTATCCACCTATGTGATACCTTTTGACTATTATCATGCACAGGGAATGCAGGGCGTGATTTTTGACATTGATAATACCCTGGTGCCCCATGACGCGCCGGCAGACGGACAGGCAGTGGAACTCTTCGAGCGGCTTCGCGCCATGGGAATGAAGACATGTCTTCTATCCAACAATAAGGAACCCAGGGTAAAGCCCTTTGCAGATTTGGTGGGTTCCTGCTATATCCATAAGGCAGGCAAGCCGGGAGTCAGGGGATATGAGATGGCCATGGAGCTTATGGGGACTGACAGGGAACATACCCTCTTTGTGGGGGACCAGCTGTTTACGGATGTGTACGGTGCCAACAGGGCCGGCATCTACAGTATCCTGGTAAGGCCCATGACCCCCAGGGAAGAGATACAGATTGTGCTGAAGCGTTACCTGGAAAAGCCGGTGCTGTATTTTTATAAAAAACACGGAAACATAAACCAAGACAGGGAGTAAAGTGATACAATGGACGGAAAGACAAGAGTATGCGGGCTGATTGCAAATCCGGTGGAACATTCCATGTCACCCATGATGCATAATTTTTTTGCGCAGAGAACAGGGGTGAACTTAGCCTACGTTCCTTTTAAAGTGGAGGAAGACAGGGTTGGGGACGCGGTAAAAGGGGCCTATGCCCTGAATATACTGGGGATGAATGTGACGGTTCCACATAAACAGCGGGTTATGGAATTTTTGTCTGAACTGGATGAGGATGCCAGGGCCATCGGGGCAGTCAATACGCTGGTCAGGACAGATGCGGGGTATAAGGGCTATAATACGGATGGCGCGGGCCTTAAACGGGCCCTTGCGCAAGCCGGTATTCCCACAGAAGGAGAACACTGTTTACTCATTGGGGCCGGAGGTGCGGCCAAGGCGGCAGCCTATGTGCTGGCAAAGGGCGGGGCTGCAAAAATCCACATCCTCAACCGGAATGAAACCAGGGCCAGGGAGCTGGCCGACTGTATCAACTCACTGACAGGCAGCGGTCTGGCGGAGGCCCTGCCTCTGGAGGGATACAGGAAGCTTCCTGCCAGAAAAGGCGGATATCTGGCCGTACAGTCCACCAGCGTTGGCATGCATCCCCATGTGGAGGATGTCGTTATTGATGATCCCCGGTTTTATGAGATGATTCATACCGGTGTGGACATTGTCTATACTCCCGCCAGGACCAGGTTCATGAAAATGGTACAGGAAGCAGGAGGAAGGGCAGTGAACGGTCTGGACATGCTTTTATATCAGGGCGTGATTGCCTATGAACTGTGGAATCCCCAGGTGAGGGTGGACAGCGGGACCATAAAGACGGCAAAGCAGATGATAGAAGATTACCTGATAAAAAAACAGGCCGGGGAGGGCCGGGGAGAGAACCTGATACTCATTGGCTTCATGGGAGCGGGAAAGACCAGTGTGGGAGAACATTTCGCAGCACGCTACCGGATGCCCATGATTGACACGGACAGGGAGATTGAGGCGGCAGCAGGTATGTCCATATCCGACATATTTGCCACCCAGGGAGAGGAAGCCTTCCGGCGCCTGGAGACAGGTGTACTGGAGAAGCTGCTGAAGCAGGGAGGCAGGTCTGTGATTTCCGTGGGCGGCGGACTGCCTCTCAGGGCGGAAAACAGGGCGCTTCTGAAACAGCTGGGAACCGTGGTATATCTGGATGTCCTGCCTGAGACTGTCATGGAACGAATAGGAGCCGATGTGTCGGACCGTCCCATGCTTCACGGCAGCGATGTGATGGGCCGTATTATAAGCCTTCTGGAGTCGAGAAAACCCCATTACCTGGAAGCTTCTCATATAATTGTGGATGTGAACGGACGGGACGTGGATGATATCGTGGAAGAGATTCACCGCAGGGCAGTGGATAAAACATGCTAAAAAGGGAGAAATTTATACTGCCGTTAAAAAAGAACTTGAAAATGCTCCCTACATAGTATAGAATATAAAAGATTAAAGACTTATGGGGCGCTTAGGCAAGCGTCATGAACGAACTCAAGGAGGAATATCTTTATGATATCAGCAGGTGATTTTAGAAATGGCATTACTCTGGAGATTGACGGACAGGTTGTCCAGATTATGGAATTCCAGCATGTTAAGCCAGGCAAGGGCGCAGCTTTCGTGCGTACAAAATTAAAAAATGTAATCAACGGCGGCGTGGTAGAGCGCACCTTCCGTCCTACAGAGAAGTTCCCTCAGGCCAGAATTGACAGAGTGGACATGCAGTATCTGTATGCCGACGGAGAATTATATAACTTTATGAACCAGGAGACCTATGACCAGGTTGCCCTGAATCAGGATATTATCGGCGATGCCCTGAAGTTTGTGAAAGAGAACGAGGTATGTAAGGTCTGCTCTTACAATGGCAGCGTATTCTCCGTAGAGCCTCCGCTGTTTGTTGAGCTGGAGATTACAGAGACAGAGCCAGGTTTCAAGGGCGATACCGCAACCGGTGCCAACAAGCCGGCAACTGTGGAGACCGGTGCAACCGTATACGTACCGTTATTCGTAGAAATCGGCGATAAGATTAAGATTGACACCAGAACCGGCGAATATCTGTCACGTGTATAATACAACTTGTCAGATACGCTCTGGGAGGCGGTTTGTAAGAATTGCTCCGGTATATGCCGGGGCAGTTTTTAACTTTCCGGGAAAAGGAAAGACCTATTGTCACAGTAAAGGAGAGTATACATTGTGAATAAGATTCTGGATATGATGGAGCGGGAATTAAAGCAGGCATTTACAGCCAGCGGATATGAGGATTCATTCGCAAAGGTGGTTTTATCCAACCGTCCCGACCTGTGTGAGTACCAGTGCAACGGTGCCATGGCAGCGGCTAAGGCATATAAGAAGAAGCCAATCGATATAGCGAACCAGGTGGTGGAACATCTGGTTTCAGGCGGATCCCACCCTGTTTTTTCTGAGGCAGAGGCTGTGATGCCGGGATTCATCAACCTGAAGCTGTCAGAGGCGTTTCTGGCAGAGTATGCGGGTGCCATGGCTTCGGCAGATAAGCTGGGACTGGAAGCGCCTGAGAAGCCGGAGACAGTTATCGTGGATTACGGCGGGGCCAATGTGGCAAAGCCTCTCCATGTGGGCCATCTGCGGGCGGCCATTATCGGGGAGAGCATAAAGCGCATGGGCCGTTTCCTGGGCCACCATATGATTGGTGATGTGCACCTGGGGGACTGGGGACTGCAGATGGGCCTTATCATTGAGGAACTAAAGGACAGGAAGCCGGAGCTGGTGTATTTTGACGAATCCTTTGAGGGACCATTTCCCCAGGAGGCCCCGTTTACAATCAGTGAGCTGGAGGAGATATATCCTGCGGCCAGCGCCAGGTCCAAGGTGGACGAGGTGTTTAAGGAGAGGGCCCACCAGGCGACCCTGAAGCTCCAGAGAGGATATGCCCCATTCCGGGCAATCTGGCAGCATATCATGGCAGTCTCTGTGGCTGACCTTAAGAAGAATTACGCAAACCTGAACGTGGAATTCGATTTGTGGAAGGGTGAAAGCGACGCAGAGCCATATATCGGGGACATGATTCAGATGCTGGTGGATAAGGGGCTGGCCCATGAGAGCCAGGGCGCTCTGGTGGTGGATGTGGCTCAGGATACGGACACCAAGGAGATTCCGCCCTGCCTGATCCGTAAGTCCGACGGGGCTTCTCTTTATGCCACATCCGATTTGGCAACCATTGTGGAGCGGGAACAGGATTTTAAGCCGGACCGCTATATTTATGTGGTGGACAAACGCCAGGGAATGCACTTTGAGCAGGTGTTCAGGGTGGCTAAGAAGGCAGGTATTGTGAAGGAAGGTACCCCCATGATTTTCCTGGGCTTCGGCACCATGAACGGGAAGGACGGAAAGCCCTTTAAGACACGTGAGGGCGGAGTCATGCGTCTGGAAAAGCTCATTGAGGAAATCAATGAAGCCGTATACCATAGAATCATGGAGAACAGGACCGTATCAGAGGACGAGGCCAGGAGTACGGCGGCTGTGGTAGGGCTGGCTGCCCTCAAGTACGGCGATCTGTCCAACCAGGCTGCCAAGGATTATGTATTTGATATTGAGCGCTTTACCTCATTTGAGGGTAATACAGGTCCGTACATCCTCTATACCATTGTCAGAATCAAGTCCATTATCGCCAAGTACAGGGAGAACGGAGGCCAGGTAAGCCAGGATGCCGTTGAAAAGAAGATTCTTGCCTGCACCGGAAGTTCGGAGAAGGCCCTGATGCTTATGCTGGCCAGATATAATGAGGTTCTGGAAAACAGCTTTGCGGAGACAGCGCCTCATAAGATATGCCAGTACATTTACGAGCTGTCCAATGCCTTTAACAGCTTTTATCACGATACCAAGATTCTGGCAGAGGAGGATGAAGCCAGGAAGGAGAGCTATATCGGCCTTATTTCCCTTACCAGACGGGTGTTAGAAGCCTGCATCGGACTGTTGGGTATCGAGGCTCCGGAGCGCATGTAACCGCGGGGATGTCCTGGGATGACCTGATACGTCCTGCTCTGGGGCAGGGGTATCAGGAATCCCGCTGAAAGGATGCATGAAGCAGATGAATATTGTCAGGATGAACACCAGCAGCTTCTGGAAGGGGGAGATTGGTGTGAAGGGCCTGGTTGAAGACCAGGGGGAAACATTTGAGGTAAATTTATATCTGGGAAGCGGAAGAGTAAGGGATTACTCCTGTTCCTGCAGCAAAGGGAATTCTTACAGGGGAATGTGCGCCCATGGGGAGGCCCTTTTTGCGTATTATAATCAGCAGAGGGAGGAGGCGTCCAAACCAACGGTTCATACATCCTCCCAGGTTCACACCATGATTCGGGAATACACCAACCGGGAGGTGGCCCTGATTCTGGCAGAGGAGGTGGACGCCCAGGTAAGGCTGGTGCCGGTGCTGATTCTGGACGGAAAGGACACGCGTCTGGAGTTCAAGGTGGGAATCACCCGTTTTTATGCTGTGCGGGATTTGAGGGCCTTTAAGGAGGCAGTTGAAAATGGCGCCCATGTGGCCTATGGAAAGGACCTGTCCTTTCATCACCACAAATCGGCTTTTACAGACAGCAGCAGGGAGCTTCTGGCCCTGCTTATGGGAGGAGTAGAAAACCAGAAAGCGGTCCGCAGCCTGACGCTAAACCGTATGAACCGGGACCGCTTTTTTGAAATAATGGCCGGCCGGACCGTGGAGGTCCAGCTTCCCGGCGGGAACCGGGTCATGATGGACATGGAGGATTCTGATCCGGTGGCATCACTTAAGGTGGAGAAGACGGGAAGGGACGGACTGAAAGCCAGCCTTATGGGGGTGGCTCCAATGAAAGGAGGCGAAGCCCCAAGGCCGGTAGCCGGCTGCTTCCGCGGGGAGCGGTTCCTGTATGTGGTGTCCGGCCAGAGGCTCTACCGGTGCAGCGAGTCATGTACCCAGGTCATGGGGCTGTTCATGGAGCAGATGTGCATGGAGCGGGATGAAAGCGTGATGGTGGGACAGAGGGATATTCCGCTGTTCTATGAGCGCGTTATCAAGCATATTCTTCCCTACTGCCGCCTGATGCTGGAGGACGTGGATTTTAAGGATTATGAGCCGGAGCCGTTAAAGGCGTCCTTCCGGTTCGACACAGGGGAGGATGGAGCTCTGGTGATGGAACCATCCCTTGCTTACGGCAGTTATGAATTCCATCCCCTGGAGGACGAGAACCTTCCCAGGACTATATGCCGTGATGTGCCGGGGGAGTTCAGGGTTAGCCAGCTGATTCATAAATATTTCAGGTACAAGGACCCGGAGGGAAGACGGCTGGTCATAAGGAATGACGAGGATGAGATTTACCGTCTTATGACAGAGGGGATGGACGAATTCCGCTCTATGGGAGATGTATATGTGTCTGAGAGCCTGCGTCAGTGGAAGGTTCTGGCGCCGCCCAGGGTTACTGTGGGTGTTTCTGCTGTCAGCGGCTGGCTGGAACTGGACGTGGACATGGGCGGTATGAACAGCCAGGAACTGAACCGGATACTGGCAGCCTACAGCCGGAAAAAGAAGTACTACAGGCTGAAAAGCGGACAGTTTCTGGGACTGAATGAAGGCGGTCTCACGGTCATCAGCCGCATGGCGTCGGAAATGGGAGTGACCAGGAAGGAGCTTCAGAGCGGCAGGGTCCGTCTGCCGGCTTACCGCGCCTTTTATCTGGATTATCTGCTTAAGGAGAGTACCGGAGTAACATATTACAGGGACCAGATGCTAAAGGCCATGGTAAGGTCGGTCAAGTCTGTGGAGGACAGTGATTTTACTGCGCCGGAGAAACTGAGGGGCGTGCTGAGGGAGTATCAGAGAATCGGGTATGTCTGGCTGAGGACTATGGACAGTTACGGATTCGGGGGAATCCTGGCCGATGACATGGGACTGGGAAAAACCATACAGATTATTGCCCTTATGGAGGACGCCTATGGCTCAGGCGAACAGTCCCCGTCCCTGATTATATGCCCGGCTTCCCTGGTGTACAACTGGGAGCATGAGATCCGGCGTTTTGCGCCGGATCTTAAGGTGCTGTCGGTGGTGGGCAGCATTTCGGAGCGGGAGGTTCTTTTAAAAGAGGTTGGCAAAAATCCGCAGGACTATCAGGCCATTGTGACGTCCTACGATTTGCTGAGAAGGGACATAGGATTATATGAAGCCGTCCATTTCCGGTATCAGGTCATAGACGAGGCTCAGTATATCAAAAACGCGTCCACACAGAGCGCCAGGGCAGTGAAGTCCCTGGATGTGCAGACCAGGTTTGCCCTGACAGGAACGCCTGTTGAAAACCGTTTGGGGGAGCTGTGGAGCATTTTTGATTATCTCATGCCGGGCTTTCTCTTTGGAAGCCAGTTTTTCAAGAAGGAATATGAAATCCCCATCGTAAGAGACGGCGATTCGGCAGCCCTGGAACGGCTGAAGCGGATGATAGGCCCATTTGTGCTGAGGCGGGTAAAGAAGGATGTATTAAAGGACCTTCCTGATAAGATGGAGGAGGTTGTATATTCCAACTTTGAACCGGAGCAGAAAAAATTATATGCAGCCAATGCAGCCAAGTTTAAGGAGAAGCTCAGCACGGGCGGCTTTGGCCGGGCAGGGGAAGGGAAGCTCCAGATTTTGGCGGAGCTCATGCGCCTGAGACAGATTTGCTGCGACCCGCGGTTGTGTTACGATAATTACAGGGGCAGTTCCGCCAAGCTGGAGACCTGCATGGACCTGGTGAGAAGAGGTGTGGCGGGAGGACATAAGATATTGTTGTTTTCCCAGTTTACCTCCATGCTGGATATCATTCATACAAGGTTAGAGAAGGAGGGAATCAAGAGCCACGTACTGACAGGAGCCACCTCCAAGGAAGAACGAATCCGTCTGGTGGGGGATTTTGGGAAGGATGAGGTGCCTGTATTCCTGATTAGCCTGAAAGCAGGGGGAACCGGCCTCAACCTGACCGCGGCGGATATCGTCATTCATTATGACCCGTGGTGGAACGTGGCTGCCCAGAACCAGGCCACGGACAGAACCCACCGGATTGGCCAGGATAAGCAGGTAACGGTCTATAAACTGATTACCAGAAATACCATAGAAGAGAACATCTTAAAGCTTCAGGAAGCCAAGAGCCATCTGGCGGATGCAGTGGTGCCTGAGGGCACGGTATCCTTTGGAAGCCTGACAAGAGATGATATACTGAATATCATAAAGGAGGAATAGGAAATGAAAGTATTAATGTTAAACGGGAGTCCCCATGAGAAGGGATGTACCTACACCGCCCTTGCAGAGGTGGCAGGAGAGCTCAATCAGGCTGGCATTGAAACAGAGATTATGCATGTGGGCGGCGGGACTGTCCGTGGATGCATGGGCTGCGGCGCTTGCGGTAAGCTTGGAAAATGCATTTACGGTGACGATAAGGTCAATGAAGCAGTGGAAAAAATGAGGCAGAGCGATGGACTGATTATCGGTTCACCGGTGCACTATGCTTCGGCCGGCGGGGCCATCACCTCCTTTCTGGACCGTTTCTTCTATTCCGGAAGCAGTGCTGCTGCCCATAAGCCGGGAGCTGCCATTGCCTCTGCCAGAAGGGCCGGAACAACTGCCACCCTGGACCAGCTGAACAAATATTTTATGATTACGCAGATGCCGGTAGTGTCCTCCCAGTACTGGAACATGGTGCACGGGCAATGTCCTGAGGATGTGAAAAAGGATGAGGAAGGCATGCAGATCATGCGCGTCCTGGGCAGGAACATGGCCTGGATGCTCAAATCCATTGAGGCTGGAAAAGCTGCCGGAGTTACGCTTCCTGAGACAGAGGAGAAGAAGAGAACGAATTTTATACGGTAGGAACATGGCGGATACATGAATAAGGTTAGTGCATGAAATCAATGCATGGAATCAATACATGGAATCAGGATGACCTGACTTAAGATATGGGGCCCGGCACAGTGGTGTGCCGGGCTTTTAATATGGCTGTATGTACGTCTATACCAAAAAAAATAATGCTTGTCACAAATCCCCCATTCTGTTATACTTTGATATAGTTAACTAGCTAATTATAAGCAGACTAATGGTTAATCAGTTAATATACAGGAAGGAGGCAATCTACTTGGACAATGCACCATGCTGCTGTTTTGTTCAATCCCCGGAGCACTGTCTCATAGAGAAGTACATCCGGGTGGCCAGGCTGCACCGGAGTATGATGGAGCACCGTCTGAACGGAACAGGGGTGTACCGCAGCCAGCATCAGATTCTGATGTTTGTGTCGGATAATCCCAACGTATCCCAGAAAGAGCTGGCAAGGATGTATGGCGTGTCCGGGGCCACCATGGCTGTTTCCCTTAAGAAACTGGAAAAGAGGGGCTATATAAGGCGCCTGGTAGACCAGGAGGACAACCGGTGCAACCAGATTTGCATAACGGATAAGGGCAGGAAAGTGGTGGTGGACAGCGTTAAGATTTTCAGGCACATTGAGAGCCGTATGTTTGAAGGATTTTCTGAGAATGATATGAAGGTGCTGGGAGAACTGCTGGACCGGATTTATGGGAATCTGAACCAGGAGTTTACGGACAGGGCGGAAAGAGAGGAATCTTAAGTGAAACGATACGGAAAATATATAAAACCATATCTTGGAGCCTTTATCCTGGGCCCTCTTCTGATGCTGACCGAGGTGGCGGGGGAAATCATGCTGCCCAAGCTGATGTCCATGATTATCAACAACGGGGTGGCGCAGAGAAATGTGCAGTATATCCTGTCTGTGGGAGGGCTGATGATACTGGCCACCCTGGTTATGGCCATAGGAGGAATCGGAGGAGCCTATTTTTCGGTGAAAGCGGCAATCAGCTTTACCAGCGATTTGAGGGACGATCTTTTTTCCAAGGTGCAGGAATTTTCCTTTAAGAACATAGACGCCTACAGCACAGGCTCACTGGTCACCCGTCTGACCAATGATATTCAGCAGGTCCAGAACGTGCTTATGATGGGACTGCGGATGGCCATGCGCGCTCCGGGCATGTTCATAGGAGCCCTGATCATGGCTTTCATGATGAATGCCAGGCTGGCAGTGGTCATACTGGTGGTCATCCCCCTGCTGACAGCAGCCATAGCCGTCATACTAAAGACAGCATTCCCCAGGTTTACCGCCATGCAGAAAAAGCTGGACCAGCTAAACTCCGGCATCCAGGAGGCGCTGACCAATGTGCGGGTTATCAAGTCCTTTGTGCGGGAAGAATTTGAGGAGGATAAATTCAGGGACATGAACCAGGATTTAAAGAACAGCAGCCTGGATGCCATGAAAATCGTCATTGTCACCATGCCTGTGATGACCTTTGCCATGAACATAACCACACTGGCTGTTGTGTGGTACGGGGGTAATATCATTATTGCAGGGGATATGCCGGTAGGGGATTTGACTGCATTTACCACCTATATCGTACAGATACTCATGTCACTTATGATGCTTTCCATGGTATTCCTGCAGCTTTCCAGGGCAGTGGCATCCATCCGCAGGGTGGGTGAGGTCATGGACACGGAGATCGACCTGACAGACGAGGGGGCCTCCAGGAAGGACCTGGCTGTATTGAAGGGAAAGGTGGAGTTTAAGCATGTGAGCTTCAGCTATACGGTCAACCAGGATGAGATGGTGCTGGAGGATATAAGCTTTACGGCAGAGCCGGGGCAGATGATAGGAATTATCGGATCCACAGGCAGCGGCAAGACCACCCTGGTGCAGTTGATACCGCGGCTTTACGATGCCACAAAGGGCCAGGTGCTTGTGGACGGGGTGGATGTCAGGGATTATTCCCTGAAAAACCTGCGGGAAGGCGTGGGTATGGTGCTCCAGAAAAATGTGCTCTTCTCAGGCACCATAGAGGAGAACCTGCGCTGGGGCAGGGAGGACGCCTCCATGGATGAAATCAGGGAAATGGCACAGAGCGCCCAGGCAGACAGCTTTGTCACCTCCTTTACCAATGGCTATGATACGGACATGGGACAGGGCGGGGTCAACGTATCGGGGGGCCAGAAGCAGAGACTCTGTATTGCCAGGGCTCTGCTTAAGAGGCCAAAAATCCTGATACTGGATGACAGCACCAGCGCCGTGGATACTGCCACTGAGGCCAGGATACGGCAGTGTTTCAACACCAGCCTTAAGGATACCACCAAAATCATCATAGCACAGCGCATTGGATCCGTGGAAGAGGCTGACCGGATCTTGGTGCTGGATGAAGGCAGGCTCATCGGACAGGGGACCCATGAACAGCTTATGGAGGAATGCCAGGCATACCAGGAGATTTATTATTCCCAGAGGGACCGAAAGGAGACGGCTGCATCATGACGAGACAACAGAAAGCGGAGAGCCTGAAACGGCGCTATGGAAGACATGGGGCTCCTGAGTCCATAGGTCCCATGGGAGGGAGAAGGCATGGACCGGGACGGAATATGGGCATGGGCCCGAAACGGCTGCCCAGGAACGCAGGCACCACCATCAGACGTCTTCTGCATTATTTAAATGAGGATAAACCCAAGATGATGCTGGCATTTTTCTGCGTCATCCTCAACACCGCCGCAACGCTGGCAGGCTCCTACATGCTGCGGCCTATCATCAATACATTTATTGCCCCTCTGACGGGAGGTCCCGGGGATCCGGAAGGACTTGCTAGGGCCCTGGCTGTGCTGGCGGCTGTGTTCGCGGTGGGGGTGTTTGCCAATTATGCCCAGGCAAAGGTCATGCTGACCGTGGCCCAGAATACCCTGCAGAAAATCCGCAATGACCTGTTTGGCAGAATGCAGAAGCTGCCGGTGCGGTTTTATGATACCAACTCCAACGGTGATTTGATGAGCCGTTTTACAAATGATGTGGATACCATCGGACAGATGCTCAGCTCCACGCTGGTACAGCTGTTTTCCGGTGCATTAAGCATCATCGGCACCCTGTTCCTCATGCTGTACACCAACCTGATTCTGACTCTTGTCACCCTGGTGATGATTCCTGCTATGATGAAGGCGGGAGGGGCTGTGGCCGGGTGGAGCCAGAAATACTTCACTGCCCAGCAGACATCCCTGGGAGCCGTGAACGGTTATATAGAGGAGACCATCACCGGACAGAAGGTGGTTAAGGTATTCTGCCACGAGGACACGGCCAGGGAGGAATTCGGCATACTGAACCATGACCTGAGGTACAACCAGATTCGGGCCCAGTTTTTCGGCGGTATCATGGGGCCTGTGATGAACAGCCTGAGCCAGATCAACTATTCCCTTACCGCCTGTGTGGGCGGCCTGCTCTGTGTGCTCAGGGGCTTTGACGTGGGAGGGCTGACCGTGTTCTTAAACTTTTCCAGGCAGTTTAGCCGTCCCATCAATGAGATATCCATGCAGGTCAGCAATGTATTCTCAGCTCTGGCCGGAGCAGAGCGTGTATTCGCAGTGATGGATGAGGAGCCGGAGCCGGCGGACACCATGGACTGCGCGGTGCTAAGTCCCATGATTGGCCATGTGGTGTTCAATCATGTTACTTTTGGCTACGCCCCGGATAAAACCATTCTTAAGGACATAAACCTCTATGCCAAACCTGGACAGAAGATTGCCTTTGTAGGCTCTACCGGAGCGGGAAAGACCACCATAACAAACCTGCTGAACCGGTTCTATGACATCCAGTCAGGTTCCATCACCATTGACGGGGTGGATATACGCCGCATTTCAAGGGACGCCCTGCGAAACAACATTGCCATGGTTCTCCAGGACACCCACCTGTTTACAGGCACGGTGCGGGAGAACATCCGCTACGGCAGGCTGGATGCCACGGACGACGAGGTCATCCAGGCGGCCAAAACAGCCTCCGCCCACTCCTTCATCATGCGTCTTCCTCACGGATATGATACCATGCTGGAGGGAGACGGGGCCAATTTAAGCCAGGGGCAGAGACAGCTTCTCAATATTGCCAGGGCAGCCATATCCAAGGCCCCTGTGCTGATTCTGGACGAGGCCACCAGCTCTGTGGATACCAGGACGGAAAAACACATTGAGCACGGCATGGACCGGCTGATGGCAGACCGCACCACCTTCATCATTGCCCACAGGCTGTCCACAGTGCGAAGCGCCAACGCCATCATGGTTCTGGAGCACGGGGAAATCATAGAGAGGGGAACCCACGAGGAGCTTTTAGAGATGAGAGGACGATACTATGAATTGTATACAGGCATGAAAGAACTGGATTGATTGCCATGAAATTAACATATAAATTAAATTAATAACGAATAAAATCTGTATTGTATACAATCTTTATTTATGCTATACTAAGTTGGTGTATTCCGGAGGGGCAGGCAGCCCCGCCGGTTATACCGGACGCTGGTACTTGTCCGGCCGCACAAAGGAATAAAAAGAAAGAAAAGAGGGAGAGAATCCATGGGTTTGGCGACTTTTAAAGGCGGCATCCATCCATATGAGGGGAAGGAGCTGTCAGAGAACAAACCGGTACAGGTCCTGATGCCAAAGGGCGACCTGGTGTACCCGATGTCACAGCACATTGGTGCACCCGCGAAGCCTCTGGTAGCAAAGGGCGATCATGTACTGGCAGGCCAGAAGATTGGAGAAGCAGGCGGTTTCATCTCTGCCAATGTAATTGCTTCTGTTTCAGGAACGGTGAAGGGCATTGAACCAAGGCGTATGGCTAACGGAACAATGGTGCCCTCCATTGTCGTTGAAAATGATGGAGAATATAAGACAGTTGAAGGCGTGGGAGAGGACAGGGACCCATCAGGCCTGTCAAAAGAGGAAATCCGTAACATTGTGAAGGAAGCCGGTATCGTGGGCCTCGGCGGGGCGGGATTCCCCACTCATGTAAAGCTGACTCCGAAGGATGAGAACGCCATCGAGTACATACTGGTCAACGGCGCGGAGTGTGAGCCGTACCTTACCAGCGACTACCGAATGATGTTGGAGGAGCCGGAGAAAATCGTAGGCGGCTTAAAGGTCATCCTTCAGCTTTTTGACAATGCAAAGGGCGTTATCGGCATCGAGAACAATAAGCCGGAGGCCATCAAGAAGCTTACCGAGATGGTGAAGGACGAGCCGCGCATCACGGTTTGTCCGCTTATGACAAAGTATCCTCAGGGAGGAGAGCGTTCCCTGATTTATGCCGTTACAGGCAGGAAGGTCAACTCATCCATGCTTCCCGCGGACGCAGGATGCATCGTGGACAATGTTGACACTGTGATTTCCATCTACATGGCAGTGTGCAAGAGCACGCCCCTGATGAGGAAAATCATTACGGTCACCGGAGACGCGGTGGCGGACCCCAGGAATTTCAGCGTAAAGCTTGGAACCAATTACCAGGAGCTGCTGGACGCAGCAGGCGGTTTTAAGACAGAGCCGGAGAAAATCCTCTCAGGCGGCCCCATGATGGGCCAGGCCATATTTGACCTGAATATCCCGGTAAGCAAGACTTCATCCGCCCTGACCTGTTTCACAAAGGACCAGGTGGCGGAGATGGAGCCTTCCGCGTGCATACGGTGCGGAAAGTGCGTCAGCGTATGTCCAAGCCACATCATCCCTGTGATGATGATGCAGGCCGCCCTCAGGGACGACTGCGAGACATTTGAGAAGCTGAACGGTATGGAATGCATGGAGTGCGGAAGCTGTACCTATGTATGTCCGGCCAAGAGGCCTCTGACTCAGGCATTTAAGGAAATGCGCAAGACAGTTGCGGCTAACCGCAGGAAGAAAGGGTAGGAGGGGACATAAGTCATGAGTAAATTATTAAACGTATCATCATCCCCGCATGTGAGAAGCCATGAGACCACCCACAGCATCATGCTGGATGTGGCCATTGCCATGTTGCCTGCAACCGCTTTCGGTGTGTATCATTTCGGCATGCATGCGCTGCTGGTGCTTATAGTTACGGTTGCAGCCTGTATTTTAAGTGAGTATGTATATGAGAAGCTGATGAAGAAGCCAAGTACCATCAGCGACTGCAGTGCCCTGGTCACAGGCATGATTCTGGCACTGAACATGCCTCCGGAGATTCCGGTGTGGATTCCGGCCCTGGGCGGAATCTTTGCCATCATCGTGGTGAAGCAGCTCTACGGCGGCCTGGGACAGAACTTTATGAACCCGGCTCTGGCAGCCAGGTGTTTCCTGCTGATTTCCTTTGCGGGAAAGATGACCAATTTCAGCTACAGCGGATTTGACGGCGTGTCCGGCGCAACACCCCTGGCAGTGCTTAAGAGCGGCGGGGCAGTGGATGTTCCGGCCATGTTTGTGGGAAACATCCCAGGTACCATCGGAGAGGTTTCCGTGATTGCCCTTTTAATCGGCGCTGCTTATCTTCTGGCAAAGAAGGTAATATCCATCCGGATTCCGGGTACCTACATACTGACGGTTGTTGTATTTGCCATCCTGTTCGGAGGCCATGGATTTGATTTAAACTACATTGCAGCCCACCTGTGCGGCGGCGGCCTGATTTTCGGTGCCTTCTTCATGGCAACCGACTATGTGACCAGCCCCATTACTCCAAAGGGCCAGATTGTGTTCGGCATCCTGTTGGGCGTGCTCACAGGACTGTTCAGGATTTTCGGCGGATCCGCAGAGGGCGTGTCCTACGCAATCATCATCAGCAACATCCTTGTTCCGCTGATTGAGAAAGTAACCCTTCCCAAAGCATTTGGAAAGGAGGGCAAGTAAACATGAGCAAATCAGGATTTATGAAAGACGCGGTGATTCTCTTTGTAATCACCCTGGTGTCAGGATGCCTTTTAGGCGGTGTATACCAGCTGACCAAGAAGCCCATTGAGCTGGCTACCATAGCGGCCAACAACAAGGCATACAAGGCAGTGTTCCCAGAAGCCGAGACCTTTGATTTGGACGAAGCCCTGACAGCTGCCATCCCGGCCTGCAACGAAGCCCTGGCCGGCATGAATTTTGGCGGTGTGGAAGTGGAGAATGTGTTAAAGGCAGTGGACGCAGGCGGCAGCCAGTTAGGCTATGTCATCACCTCCCTGTCCAATGACAGCTACGGCGGCGTGGTGAAGCTGTCGGTGGGACTGAAGGACGACGGAACCATCACAGGCATCGAGTTCCTGGAAATCAGCGATACTCCCGGTCTGGGATTAAAGGCAAAGGAACCAGCGTTCAAGGACCAGTATGTGGGAAAGAATGCACCTGAGCTTTCCGTCACCAAGTCAGGCAGCGCGGATGATACCCAGATTAATGCCATCAGCGGCGCTACCATTACTTCAAGTGCAACAACCAATGCAGTCAATGCAGCTTTATATTACCTGCATAACTGCATCCAATAAATAGGAGGTGGGAACATGAATAAATGTACAGAACGTTTATATAACGGTATTGTGAAAGAAAACCCTACCTTCGTCCTGATGCTTGGTATGTGTCCGACACTGGCTGTCACCACATCCGCCATCAACGGTCTGGGTATGGGACTTTCCACAACCGTAGTTTTACTGTTTTCCAATATGATTATCTCTGCCCTGCGTAAGATCATACCTGACAGGGTACGTATTCCGGCGTATATCGTCATCGTCGCATCCCTGGTTACCATGGTACAGCTGCTGCTCCAGGCTTATGTGCCAAGCCTGTACTCTGCGCTTGGCATCTATATCCCGCTGATTGTGGTTAACTGTATCATCCTTGGCCGTGCAGAATCCTACGCATCCAAGAACGGTCCGGTGGTATCCACCTTTGACGGCCTTGGCATGGGCCTTGGATTCACCCTGGCTTTGACCTGCATCGGTCTGGTCCGTGAGATTCTCGGTTCCGGAGCCATATTCGGGAACGTGGTGGTCCCGGAAGATTACCATATTGCTATCTTTGTGCTGGCTCCCGGCGCGTTCTTCGTGCTGGCGCTCCTGACCGCGCTTCAGAACAAGTTCAAAGCGCCGTCCGCAACCAACGGTTCCGTGCCTCAGTCCAAGCTGGCCTGCGGCGGAAACTGTATGTCATGTACCGGCTCTGCCTGCATGGCTAACCATGAGGCGCTGGAGACGAGGATGCGTCAGGCCGAGGAAAAGGCTCTGGCGGCAAAGAAGGCAGCTGTAGCAAAGAAGGAAGCAGAGCTTAAATCAGCTGCTTCCAAAAAAGAAAATTAGGAGGGTGGACAGATGAAAGAGTTATTATTAATTGCCATTGGTTCCGCTCTGGTTAATAACGTTGTTTTGAGCCAGTTCTTAGGACTCTGTCCATTCCTCGGTGTTTCAAAGAAGGTTGAGACCTCAGCCGGCATGGGTGCGGCCGTTATCTTCGTTATAACCATAGCATCGGCAGTGACAAGCCTGGTTTATACCGGAATCCTTGTGAACCTGCACCTGGAATACCTGCAGACCATCGTGTTCATCCTGGTCATTGCAGCCCTGGTTCAGTTCGTGGAGATGTTCCTCAAGAAATCCATGCCGTCACTTTATGAGGCCCTGGGCGTGTACCTGCCTCTGATTACGACCAACTGTGCGGTGCTGGGTGTCGCCCTTACCAATGTACAGAAGTCATACAGCTTTATCCAGAGCGTTGTGAACGGCATCGGAATTTCCGTTGGTTTTACCATCGCTATCATCATGCTGGCCGGTATCCGTGAGAAGATTGAGCACAATGATGTACCGTATTCATTCCAGGGCTCACCCATTGTTTTAATTACCTCAGGTCTCATGGCAATCGCATTTTTCGGATTTTCCGGATTAATTTAGAAGGAGGAGAAGGAAAATGGTTACAGGAATCATATTAGCGGCAGCGGTTGTAGGTATCCTTGGTATTCTTATAGGAATCTTCCTTGGCGTTGCCAGCGAGAAGTTTAAAGTACAGGTAGATGAAAAAGAGATTCTGGTCCGCAACGAGCTGCCGGGAAACAACTGCGGCGGCTGCGGTTACGCGGGCTGTGACGCCCTGGCAAAGGCCATTGCGGCCGGTCAGGCGGATGTAGGGGCCTGCCCTGTGGGCGGTGCTCCCGTAGCTGAAAAAATCGGCGGGATCATGGGAGTGGCCGGCGGAGCTGCTGAAAAGAAAGTGGCTTTCGTCAAGTGCGCGGGAACATGCGACAAGACCAAGGTGCAGTACAACTACTACGGCGTGGACGACTGTCAGAAGGTTTCCGTGGTACCCGGAGCCGGAGAGAAGGCATGCGCTTACGGATGTATGGGCTACGGATCCTGCGTGAAGGCCTGCGCCTTTGACGCCATCCACGTGGTGGACGGCGTGGCCGTGGTGGATAAGGAGAAATGCGTTGCCTGCGGCAAGTGCGTGGCTTCCTGCCCCAACCACCTGATCGAGCTGGTGCCCTACAAGGCCGAGCACCTGGTGCGCTGCAACTCCCACGACAAGGGCAAGGATGTGAAGGCCGCCTGCGCGGCCGGCTGTATCGGCTGCACCCTCTGTACCAAGCAGTGCGAGTACGGCGCCATTCATATGGAGAACAACCTGGCTGTGATTGACTATGAGAAGTGCACCAACTGCGGGAAGTGCGCGGAGAAGTGTCCGGTGAAGGTGATTCAGTAGGGGTGAAAGTTTATATCTCTGTTATAAGGTAACAAGAAGCGAGAGCCGGAACGGAAGTTCCGGCTTGTTTCTTTTAGGAACAAAACAAAGATATCATTCGATTGTTTTTCCCAAAAAATCTCTATAAAATAGTAGATATTTCAGATGGGAGGTATTTGATTATGTATGTTCCACCAACCGTAAAACCTTTGTGTCCGCCGGAGGAAAAGCCGCGGTTTGAAGATGTGCCTTATGCAACAGTCAAACTGGACAATGGGCAGGATTACACCTTGAAACTGGATATCTATCAGTCTGCCGGGCAGAGTAAGCCCGGCCCCTGCATCATCTATATTTTCGGCGGCGGTTTTATGTGGGGAGAGTACAAGCAGGTCACCCAGAAGGCGGTTTACTGCCGGGACCTGGTCCGTTTGACCAAGGAGGGCTACACCGTGGTCTGCCCCGACTACCGGCTGGTGAGCCAGTCCATTTTTCCCGCGTGTATCAACGACGTCAAGGGAGTGGTGCGCTTCCTGAAGGCCAACGGGGAGAAATATAACATTGACCCTGAACGCATCGGCGCTCTGGGCAACTCGGCCGGGGGCTGCCTGGCGGCCATGCTGGCGCTCAGCTCGAAATGCGGGGAGCTGGAAGGAGATGTGGGCGGCAACCTGGAGTATGACAGCTCCATCAAGGCTGCGGCGATTTTTTACGCTCCCGCCGACCTTTGCCAGAGCATCCGCACCAGCGCCGCGGCCCTGTCCGGCCCGCCCAAGGATCTGACCGGGACGGAGATTGAAAATGTGGGCAATGACAAGGCGAATATCCAGGCCCTGATTGTGGGATACACCGGCCCAGGGCGGAGCCTGCACACTCTGAACCAGGTGCTGGAGAGCAACGATCCCAATCACCCGGACTGGCATTTCATCGAGCTGACAAAGCTGTGCAGCCCTATCTCCCACGTAAGCGCGGACTGTCCGCCGGTAGTCATCTTCCAGGGCGCACGGGATCCAATCGTGGACCCGGAACAGAGCGAGCTTTTATACCACGCTCTGGCGAAAGCGGGGGCCGACGCCACCTTTGTGGCCTATTCCGGCGGAGGACACGGCCCTTCCCTGGGGGAGGAGATCGACCGGTTCGCCTACAGTTTCCTGAAAAACAGGCTGTGATCGGAGGGCTGCGGACGTGAGCGATGGGAACGGATTTTACATGTATGTCTCTACAAGAGCATGTTATGACCCGGCCAAGACCATTTTTGTCATTGCGCCCGGGGAGGAGGCGGGGAATCTGGCTTCGGCGGAGCGGTTTGCCGTCCGGTCGGGATGGCAGGCGCTGGCCGAGTACGACGGAGCGGTGCTGATTCTTCCGCTGGCCCAGGCGGGATGGAACGCAGAGCCGGCCTCCCTCCCGGGACTTATTTACAACCGGATCCGGGGCGGGGTAGAGAGTCGCAACGGAAAGAGCCTGTTCGGGCGGGGCGGGAAGATTTGGTGCTGGGAGACTATGATTTATCTGGTTGGGTACGGAGACGGGGCGGTATTTGCCGGAAACTGCGTGGTGGCGGAGCCAGGGCGTTTTGCGGCCGCGGCCCTGATCGGGGGAGCGCCGGAGGACTATACGGCCGGGGCGAACCTGTCCGGTCACTGGATGGTGCCGGATGTGAGCGGCGATTACACGGTGCGAAACGACCAGATCCCCAGCAGTCTTTGGCTGATCGGGGCGCAGGAAGAGGAGATTCGGCGGGCTTTGGAATACTTCGGGGCGGCGGGCGGTCTCGGGAGGGAGCCGAAGCGGATTTCCATTGGGCCTTTGAGGGCGGTTTGCTATGAAAATGAGGCCAATCCGGCCCAGCGGCTGATGGTTTCGGAGGAGACGGAGGTTTCCGGCTTGTCCCTGGCCCAGACCATTCTGGACGCGTATTTTGATCGCATCGTCCGCTGGAAAACCGGGCCGGACGGGACTCTGGCCCTTCACCTGGGGCGGGCCGGATTTTACCAATCTCCCCGGTTTATCCACCGCTCTGTGACAGTGGGGTGCCTGGAGTATGCCTACTCGGTACATTTGCCTGAGGGCTGTTCTGCGGAGGAAGTAAGGGGATTGCCGCTGCTGTTCAGCGTTCACGGCAGGGGAGAGCCTGCCTGGCTCTTTGCCGAAAAGAACGGATGGGATGGCCTGGCGGACGAGACCAGGGCGTTTGTCCTGGTCTGCCCGGATTCACCGGGGAACATCTGGCAGCTGGAGCGGGACGGATTGGCCTTTGAAGCCATGATCCGGCAGATCTGCGGGGATTACGGGCTGGACCGCACCAGGGTTTATCTGACCGGGTTTTCCAACGGCGGCGCAATCACCCGGGAGGTGGGGACCGCGCGGCCGGAGCTGTTCGCCGCCATCGCCCCGTTTAACGCCCCTGTGAATGCGCCCGGGCTGGTGGCGGCGGAGGCCGTCAGCTCCGGACTGGTGGCTTCCGGGTACGAAATGCCCTACTGGGTATGTGTGGGGGACAGGGACCCCGCCGCTGGGACGGATGTGGACGGGCAGTTGGAGGTGATGTTGGCGGCTAATCGCTGTGAGAGGCGCTTCGGAGACGGTTTCGCTACCCACCGCAATCTCAGTCCCATCCCCAGTCTTCCCACCCGCTTCCCCCCAGACGAAATCCGCACCGGCAAAAATTACTACACCGCCTCGCAGGGCTACGCCCAGGGGGACCGGTTCAGAACCATGGTCTACCACGGGCCGGACGGGATGCCGCGGGTGGCGTACACCGTGATGAAGAATATGCCCCACGGGGCAATCCGCGAGCAGAGCCGGGCCGCCTGGGAATTTCTGCGACATTTCCGCCGTCCCGAGGGGAGCGGGCGGGTGGAATACCTGCCGGACTAAACCACTTGTTCCCGCCGTTCTCACGTTTCGTGGAGACCGCGCCTATTTCTCCTCGTTCAGATACCGCCACAAGGTTGTCCGTCCGATGCCGAGCCGTTTCGCAGCCAGAGTCTGGTTGCCGCCGCATTGGGAGAGGACGACCTTCACAATTTCCCGGGTCATCTCGTTTAAAGGCCGGTTGTAGTCGAAGAAGTCGGCGGTGGTGGGGACGTACTGGCGTTTTTCCTTCTCAATGGCCTCGTACACCGTGTCCCGCTGGATATATGCGGTGGAGGTGAGCATTACCAGCTCCGCCAATACCCGCTTTAACTGCATGAAATTGTCCGGCCACTGGTAGCTCATCAACAGTGACAGGGCCTCCGGCGTGAACCCCACGATCTGTTTGGACATCTCCACGTTCATGGCGTTGAGATACAGGTTGCTTGAGCCCTGGATATCGTCGGTCAGCTCCCTGAGAGGCGGCATGTAGATGGTGGTGCAGGGCAGATAGTCGATAAAGCTTCTGGAGGGGTCCGGGGAATCACGCTCCAGGGTCTGGGAACAGGAGAGGATGATCCGGTTGCGCTTATGGGTCCCCGTGTCCACCAAAAAGGACAGAAGCCGCTCCTGCTGGTTCTTGGACAGGGCCTGGATGTTGCTGATGAAAATGGTGTTGTTTTTGTCGTTCAAAGGCGAATTGTAGTTGCTGATCACATAGTTCCAGGTCCGTTCGTTGAGGATCTGGCAGTCGATGGTGATATAGGGGTACTTCTGCATGGAGCTTTCCAGATAGAGCTTGGCGGCCAGCTGGTTTTTCCCTGAACCCCGCTCCCCCAAAATCATCACCGGAAGGGTATTCTGGTTGATCAGACGGATTTTTTCCTCCATCAGCCTCGCGCTGGAGGTCAGGGAGTAGAAGCTGCTGGAATACATGACCGAGACCTGGGAATAGTTGGAAAAGCGGATGCCGTGCTTGCTCCCGCCCACCGGGAAGGGGTTCTGTTCCAGGCAGAAAATGCAGCAGGGTTCTTCCTGGAAATCCGCCTCCTCCGCCGTGATGGAGTACAGGTCGTTTTCAATCATGTGAAAGGCTTTTGCGGACATGGAGTGGGGGGATTCCATCAGCTTTTTCAGATACCCGGTGACGGACGTGATATTCTTCTCATTGTAGGTTGAGAACAGGATAGTTCCGTCCTTTTTCATAATGACGGTTTTCATGCCCTGCATGTCCAGGGCCTTTGTGAACAGCCTGCTGCGGGCCTTGGTCTCCGCCACAACCCGGCACATGTTGACGGAATACTCGATGGCGATGTCGATGCTCTCCGGCCCGGACAGGATCAGGATTGGCTCCATGCCCGCCTCCCGGGCCATCATCTCGGTGATTACGTCGCAGAGGATAAAATTGCAGCCCCCGGCTTTTAATTCTTTCAGCACAGGGCCCAGTTCCTCCGGGCTGTGGACGGTGACGATGTTCATGCGGTAATTCATCATCTCGCACAGGGCGCGGGCCGGCTGGGTGACGGTGGGGTAGCCCACCACGGCGTACGCCTCGGTGAGATTTTCAACCAACAGGATCGCACGCAGGATATCGTTGATATTCAATGTGATTTCGATGACGGGAATGGCGGCCACCCGCCGGATCAGCTCCGCGGTTCCGCCCCGGGAGATCAGGATATCAAAGCCCTCGTTCATGTGCTGCAGAGCCAGCTGAACCCCGTCCTCCAGGTTTCCCGTGTAGACCACCATCTCGATTTCTTCATATTTTGCCGCCTCCGTGACCATGGCGTTTCTCAAATTTTCATAAGGCGCAATTCCCAGTATACGATATTTCTTTCCCATATGACTTGATTCCCCTTTTCTGTGTGCATTCTGAATCTCTTCAAACTGTTTCATTGTGAAAATATAATACCATAAAACGAAAGTAAAAACAATAATGTTTCAAAAAAGAACAAAAAACCACTTGTTTTTATTTGAAACTTACAGTGAAAAGCGCTATTCTATAACAACAGAGAGGAACCAAAACATTTGTTTCAAATTAAAACATATCGCAGAATGGAGGAGGTGAGACATTGGTTGAATTGATGATCATTGCGGACGATTTCACAGGCGCCCTGGATTCAGGGGTGCATTTCGCGGAGAGAGGAATCCGCACAAGGGTGATTGTCAGCATGGAGGACGACAGGAGCTGGGAGGAAGGGCTTCGGTCCGGGGAGACCACGGTGCTGGTGGTGGACGCGGAGACCAGGCACGCCACGCCGGAGCAGGCAGGACGCAAGGTACACGCCGTTGTGTCGGACTGCAAAAAAGCGGGGATCCCTTATATCTATAAGAAAACAGATTCAGCTCTCCGGGGAAACATCGGGAGCGAGCTGGAAGCGGCCTTGAAGGCGTCGGGGGAATCGGTTTTGAGCTTTGTGCCCGCCCTGCCCCAGATGAACCGGATCACCAAAGGCGGGAAGCACTATATTGACGGCGTTCCGGTCAGCCGAAGCGTGTTCGGGTCCGATCCCTTCGAGCCGGTCACGCGGGATTCCGTAAAGGAAATCATCGGTTTACAGAGCGGGATTTCCGTGGCAAGTGCAGAGGATCCGGAACAACTGAGCGGCAGAGAATCAGGCATTGTGGTTTACGACGCCCAGACCGGAGCGGACATTGAGCGAATCGGCACCAAGCTGGCCGCGTCGGGCCAGAGCCGCCTGCTGGCGGGATGCGCGGGGTTCGCGGCCATTCTGCCGGAACTCCTGGGCCTGGAGCGCCGGGAGCCGGAGGAGGCCGTGCTGGAGAAACGGCTGTTCGTGATCTGCGGCAGTGTGAACCCCATCACGAAAAAGCAGCTGGTCCGGGGCGTGCAGGCGGGATTTCCCAGATTCTACATGACGCCGGAGGAAAAGCTGGACCCGGAATTCTGGAGATTGGGAGCCGGAAACCAGCGGATCCGGCAGCTGACGGAGACCGGAGGCGAGAAGGACTGCGTCATTCTGGACACCAACGACCGGGAAGGAACGCCGGGCACCCTGGAGTACGCCAGGGGACTTGGCATGGACACCGAACAGGTGCGCCGGAGAATCCCGGAAACCCTGGGAATCATTTTAAAACAAATGCTGGAAAACGGGCTTGACGCCGTCTGGCTGGTGACCGGCGGGGACGCGCTGCTGGGATTTATGAAGGAGATCGGGCAGTGGGAGCTTAAGCCCATCCGGCAGATACGGCCGGGCTGCGTGCTGACAAAGCTGGATTACAACGGCCGGGAATATCATATGATCACGAAGTCAGGCGGCTTCGGGGAAGAAAACCTGCTGCCGGAGCTGACGGAAGAATTGAAAGGAAAACAGAAAGGCGAGAAAAATGGGATATCAGATTAAAATTCCCTCCTGCGTATATTCGGGAGTGGGAAGCGTTGAGGATGTTCAGACAATTTTAAAACAGGAGTCTGCGAAAAAGGCCCTGGTGTTCACCGACAAGAAAGTGGCCGGAGCGGGGCTTTTAGACAAGCTGCTGGCCGTGCTGGAGCGCTGCAGCGTGGACTACAGGGTGTTCGACGAGCTGAAGCCGGAACCCGCCTACGGCGATGTGGAGGCGGTGGTGGAGCAGATGAACCGGGAAAAGGGCGACATTATCATTGCCATCGGCGGCGGCAGCGTCATGGACGCGGCAAAGCTCTGCTCACTGTTAAAGAGTTCCGACTACACGGTAAAGGATCTGCTGGGCGATCCTCTTCTGGCGTCAAAGCAGTTAAAAACCGTCATGATCCCCACCACCTGCGGAACCGGCTCAGAGGCCACCTGCAACGCCATCGTGGCCATCCCGGAGGAGCAGTCCAAAAAGGGCATTGTGAACGCGGAAATGATACCGGATTACGTGATATTGGACGCGCAGATGATCGCGGGACTTCCCGCCTCCATCGTGGCCGCTACCGGCGTGGACGCCCTGGCCCATGTGGTGGAGTGCTATACCTCCAGGAAAGCGACCCCCTTAAGCGACACCTACGCCGCGGCGGGCGCAAAGCTGATTTTCCGGAATATTGAGGAGGCTTACAAAAATACCTCCGACATGGAGGCGAAGAACAACATGCTGCTGGGCGCATTTTACGGCGGCGTGGCCATCACCGGAAGCGGCACCACCGCGGTTCACGCCCTGAGCTATCCCCTGGGCGGCAAGTACCACATCCCCCACGGCGTGTCCAACGCCATACTGTTCGCCCACGTGATGGCGTTCAACAAGGACGCCTGCGCAGAACGGCTGGCGCAGCTCTGCGACGAGGTGTACCCGGAACAGTCGGCCAAAAGCGGGGAGGAAAAGGCGGATTACATGATTGAGCGGATCGCGGCCATTGTGAAGAATACCGATATCCCCGTGAATCTGGGAGCCTTCGGCGTCAAAATGGAAGATCTGGACTTCCTGGTGGACGCGGGGAGCAGACAGCAGAGGCTTCTGGTCAACAATATGAAGGAATTGAGCCTTGAAGACATTCGTTCCATCTATTTGAACGTGCTGAAGGAGGATTAAAACGTGACAGAGATCAAAGGAATTATCGCTGCAATGCAGACTGCCATGCATGAGGACGGCAGCATCAACGAGGCGGAGCTTCGCAGACAGATCAACCGGCAGATCGACGCGGGAGTGGACGCGGTGTTCTGCCTGGGCACCAACGGCGAGTTTTACATCCTGTCCGCTGAGGAAAAAATCCGGGTGATGGAGATTTTCGTGGACGAGGTAAAAGGCCGGGTTCCGGTGTACGCGGGCACCGGGTGCATCAGCACCGAAGAGACCGTGGCGCTGTCCAGAAAGGCCCAGGAGATCGGCGTGGACGTGCTCTCCGTTATCACCCCCTATTTCGCGGCCATCAGCCAGGAGGAGCTGTACCAGCACTACGCCCAGGTGACGCAGGCGGTGGACCTTCCGGTGGTGATGTACAACATCCCCGCCAGAACCGGGGCTTCCCTGGCACCGTCCACCGTGAAGCGCCTGGCGGGCGAGTTTCAAAATATTGCCGGTGTGAAGGATTCCAGCGGCAACTTCAATACCATTCTCCAATACATCCAGGAGACGGAGGGCATGGATTTCGCGGTTCTCTCCGGCAACGACGCCCTGATCCTCTGGACTCTTTTGGCGGGCGGAAAGGGCGGTATCACCGCAATCGCCAACATCCTTCCCACCGTCATGGTGGATATTTACCAGAGCTATCTGCGGGGGGACATGGTGGGCGCGAAAAAGGCCCAGAATGCCATTTCCAAAATACGGGAATGCTTCAAGTACGGAAACCCCAACTCCGTTGTCAAGTGCGCCACCAACCTGATCGGACAGCCGGTGGGGCCCTGCAGAAAGCCCTTCGGCATTTTACCCCGGGAGGCGGTGGAAGCAATCCAAAAGACCATCGACACCTACTACGGGGAGTATAAAAATAAGTGACAATCCAGGAAAGGAGAACGGCAGTTATGAAAATAATCGGTATTACCATGGGAGATCCGGCCAGCATCGGACCGGAGATTACCGCGAAGGCATTGTCGGACCCGGCGGTTTATGAGCGCTGCAGGCCGCTGGTGGTGGGAGACGCCGCGGTGATGGAGGAGGCGTTAAAGCTTACCGGCCTCTCCCATAAGCTGAAAATCCATAAGATCGGGGACGTAAGCGAAGCGCAGTACGAATACGGCGTCATCGACGTCTACGACATGGGTATGGTGGACATGAAGGAGCTGAAGCGGGGAGAGGTCTCCGCCATGGCCGGAAATGCGGCCTTCCGGTATGTGAAGAAGGTCATTGAACTGGCTATGGACAAACAGGTGGACGCCACGGTGACCAACGCGCTGAACAAGGAGGCCATGAACCTGGCGGGACACCATTACTCCGGCCACACCGAGATCTATGCGGATTACACCGGCACCAAGAAATACACCATGATGCTGGCCCACGAGAACCTGAGAGTGGTCCATGTGTCCACCCACGTTTCCCTCAGGGAAGCCTGCGACCGGGTGAAAAAGGACCGCATTCTGGAAGTGATCCGAATCGCCCACCAGGCATGCCGCCAGTTGGGAATCCCGGAGCCGAAAATCGGCGTGGCGGGCCTCAATCCCCACAGCGGCGAGAACGGCATGTTCGGAAGGGAGGAGATCGAGGAGATCACCCCGGCGATCCAGGCGGCCAGAGCCGAGGGCATCCTGGCGGACGGACCGGTTCCGCCGGACACCATTTTCTCCAAGGCCAGGGGCGGCTGGTACGACATTGTGGTGGCCATGTACCACGACCAGGGACACATTCCCTTAAAGGTGGTGGGCTTTGTGTACAACCAGAAAGAACAGAAATGGGACGCGGTGGCGGGAGTTAATATCACCCTGGGTCTGCCCATTATCCGGGCCTCCGTGGACCACGGAACCGCATTTGACCAGGCGGGCAAGGGCCTTGCCAGCGAGCTGAGTTTGATCAACGCGATGGATTACGCCATCCGCATGGCTGAAACAAAAGAATAAATACCGTAAAAAGGAAGGGGAAAGATTATGGAATACGCAAAATTGCCAGGGTTGACACCGGACGGAACAATGTATTGGAACGAGGAAATGGGGACTGTGGAGGCGGTTCTCCCGCCGGGGGGCTATCAGACCGCCCACGGGCCGGGACTTTTAGAGCTGGAAAACGGGGATATGCTGTGCGTCTGGTTCGCAGGCTCCTTTGAGGGGAACGCGGATGTGAACGTGATCTGCGCCCGCCTGAAAAAGGGAGCAAACCGCTGGGAGGAGCCGGTTCTGGTATCCCATGATCCCGAGCGGAGCGAGCAGAACCCTTCGCTGTTCGCAGGGCCGGACGGAAAGGTGTGGGCCATGTACACCTCCCAGCTTTCCAGAGTTGAGGGCAAGGACAACATGCAGTTCACCTCCGTGATCCGCTGCCAGAAGAGTGCAGACGGCGGCGAGACCTGGAGCGATTACGAGACCGTATTCCCGGAGGAGGGAAGCTTCTGCCGTCAGCCCATCCAGGTACTCTCAAACGGGCGCTGGATCTTCGGAAACTGGATCTGCACGGACTCCGAGCTGGGGCTCACCGGCGATCCCACCGCCTTCCGCATTTCCGACGACCAGGGAAAAATCTGGAAAATGGTGGATATGCCCGAGAGCAACGGCGCGGTTCACGCCAACGTGGTGGAGCTGGAGCCGGGACATCTGGCGGCCTTCATGAGAAGCCGCGCGGCGGATAATATCTACCGCAGCGAGTCAAAGGACAACGGGGACACCTGGACCAAGCCGGTTCCCACGGTTCTGCCCAACAATAATTCCAGCATCAGCGCGGTAAAGCTGAAGAGCGGAAGAATCGCCATCGCCTACAACCCCACCTGCACGCCCTGTCCCACACCTGGGATCGCTTCCTGGCCGGGCCTGCGCTGCCCCGTGGCTGTGGCGCTGTCCGAGGACGGCGGCCTCACATTCCCCATGATCCGCTATATGGAGCGGGGCGAGGGCTACATGGGAGACGAGAACAAGACCAACAACCGGCAGTATGAGTATCCCTATATCATGCAGGGCAGGGACGGCAGGCTCCACCTGGCGTTTGCGTACAAGGACCGCCTCAGCGTGAAATACATGAGCTTTACGGAAGAGGACGTCATGGGCAAAAAGCGCGAGACAGTAGGACTCTACAATCCGACCTCAGCCAAGGTCCAGTGAGAAGGAGGAAGATGAAATGACAATCCAAATGATTTTAGCCCTTGCAATACTGGTGATCATGATCGGGCTGATCATGTTCGACGTACTCCCCTTCGGCGCGCCGCCCCTTCTGGCCTGTATGCTGTTGGTGGTCACGGGACTGTCCGCCGTGCCCGAGGCATTTGCCGGATTCACAAATTCCAGCATGATCATGGTCGCCAGCTTCATGGTGGTGCTGGCGGGCGTGCAGAAGACCAGGGCCATGGATAAGGTAAAGGAAGCCCTGATCGCCCTGGTAAACAGAGGAGGCTACAGGAGCTATGCGCTTCTGGTGATCGTGGTTATGGTCGGCTCCAGCCTGGTGGGCGGCGGAAATACCGGCTACTATGTGCTGATTCTGTCCCTGATTTCCACCATCCCCTACACCAAGAAAATGCCTACCTCCAAGCTGATGATGCCTCTGGGCTTCGCCACCAACCACCCGCTGATCCCCATCAACGTGGCCCTCTATTACGGCGTGGTGAGCTCTGTTCTGGAGCCGGCGGGCTATATGGAGCCGGTGTCCATGATCAAATTCTCCATGGTCAACTTCGTCATGGCAATCGCTTTCCTGGCTTGGTGTCTGGCTGCCTACCGGCTGCTTCCCGACCACCCCATCGCGGCGGCCGAGGAGGATGCCCATGCGAAGATTGAAAAGACAAAAGCGGTTCCCATGGAGCCGTGGAAGGAAAAAGTGACGGTCGTGGCCTTTGTGGTCAGCGTGGTGGGAATGATGATGATCAACACCCTTGGAAGCGTAGCCAACGTGATTCCCGGCCTGGCTGCCATGGCGCTGCTCTTTATGAAGGTGATTGATTTCAAGGAGTACCGTGAGAATATGTTCGCTCCGGTAATCCTGATGACGGCGGGCGTCATCGGCGTGGCCGACGCCCTGGCCAATTCCGGCTTCACGGCCATGATCGGCGAGGTCATTGCAACCGCCCTGGGCACCAACGTGGCGCCGCTCCTGGTCATCATCCTGTTCGCACTGCTGACCAGTACCTGCGCGACCTTCACCGGTTCCAACATGGGTTCGGTCTACATATTCGCACCCATCGCCATCGCAGCCTGCATGAGCCTGGGCTTAAATCCCACCGCAGCCGCGGCCGCAGTGGTGGTATCGGGATGGCAGGGCGGCTATATGCCCATCGACGGCATGCCCGCCATGATCATGGGCATGGGCAAATACAAGCTGCCGGAATTCTGGAAATTCACAGTGCCCATGTATCTGATCCGCATTATCGCGCTGAGCGTGGCGGCGGCTGTTATTTTCCCGATGTAGTGAGTTTTCTGATGTAGTAAGGTATCCCGATGTAGCGAGGTATCGCGTTATAACAATACAGGCGGCTGGCCGGAAGCAATTTCCGGCCAGCAGTCCCTAAGTCAAAGGAGAATGAAACATGTTTATTTGTGTATCGCTGTTCATCGTCGGCCTGGTCTGCCTGATCAAGGGCGGAGATTGGTTTGTGGACGGTGCCACCGGGATTGCCCGTAAATTTCATCTGCCGGAGCTGCTGATCGGAGCCACCGTGGTCTCTATCGGAACAACGCTGCCGGAGGTTATGGTTTCCACCACCTCCGCGCTGACGGGCCACAGCGAGATGGCTTACGGAAACGCCATCGGTTCCGTGATCTGCAATACCGCGCTGATCGCGGCGATCACCGTGGCCATCAAGCCGGGGAAGATCAACCGCGAGACCCTGCGCACGCCGGTGCTGTTTTTCTTCATCGCGGCCGTCATTTACACCGGTGTGGCCTATTTCCTGGGCTATTTCAGCCGGACCATCGGATTTGTGCTGCTGGGGATCTTCGTGGTCTATATGGCCACCACGGTGTCCCAGATGAAAAACAGCCCCCAGGCCCCGGAAGGCGGGGATAAAAATGAAAGGTCACTGGGGGTTAATCTGGTGCTGCTGGTAATGGGCGCCATACTCATCGCAGTGGGCGCTAAGCTGCTGGTGGAGAACGGAACCATGATCGCCCAGGCCCTTGGCGTGCCGGAATCTGTGATCGCGCTGACCTTCGTGGCCCTTGGAACCTCCCTGCCGGAGCTGGTGACGGCCATCACCTCCCTGGTGAAGGGACACGGCGCTCTTTCCCTGGGAAATGTGATCGGCGCCAATCTGTTCAACCTGGTGCTGGTCAGCGGCGTTTCCGTATCCCTGGCCCCCTTCAGCGTCCCCCAGAGCGCGGTGCTCTTAGGACAGAACGCCTCCCTGGTGTTAGACATTCCGGTCATGCTGGCGGCCATGCTGCTGCTGACGGTTCCGGCCCTGATCCGGGGCAGGCTCTCCCGGGTACAGGGGGTGCTGCTACCGGTGCTGTATTTCGCCTTCTGCGGAATCCAGTTTTCGCTGTGAGAAGGGAGGCGGTTGTGAAATGAGACAGTTTTACTTTTTCTTCCGTTGTAGCAGGAGAATACCCCTTCCGTCAGTCCCTGGGGAAGCTGGGGGTGATCAGGGATACCGGGGGGACGGCGATCAGTCCGGCCACCATGGCGATTGCGCCCGCGTTGATGGGCGAGGCTATATAATGAAGGAACAGGTTCGACACCGTGATTCCCATGCCGATGAGGAAGCTGACCCAGACTGCAAAAAAGACGACCAGCATCAGCAGTTTAACAGTCATTTGAATATCCTCCGCATACATTGGCTATTTTGACGGAAACCCATGGAAGAGATTGGGATGCTGAATGCCATTTTTTTGGTAAAGTGGGGGTTGAATGCCAAATTTCGACAAAAAATGTAAAATCCAGAGATGGATATAAAATGTAAAAAATGAATAATTTAGGTAGAAAAAGATTGACATAATATAAATTACAAAAATAGGAAATCAGATAACATGTTTAAAAATTAATAATAATGTAATACAAATGTAAAAATATGGCTGGCAAAATGCACAATATATAGGCAGAATAATTTGGAAAACCATAGCAAATATATAAAAAATATTACAAATGTTTCAAAAGTAAGAAAAAATGTAACAAAATTATTAAATCTCCATTGACGTGAAAAGTCAAATCCCATATAATTAGCCATACATCCCGGAAAAACATGCACAAAGTGGGAGATACCCACTGCATAAAATTTTGAGAATGGTACCCATACAGAGTTGTGCGGGACCAGGAAAGAGGAGTATGTATGCTTACATTACATTCATTCCTTCGTTCGGTGGTTCTCTTTGTTAAGTCACTGACTGTGAAAGTGACAAAGCAGATGTACCGTTCCTCATCTGTGGTAATGGCAGGTGTGATGGTAGTGGCTATCATAGCATTTTCAGCCAATGGGTTTGGCGGAGGGGGAAGAAACGCCCTTGCAGCGCCCATGACGGAGGAAAGTGATGCCATTGACAAGCAGGAAGAGGAAAACGAAGGAAGCGGTCTGGTTACTGAAGCAAAAATACAATTCGGACTTTTAAATACAGACAGTGAAGGCCAGCATCTGGCCGGTGCGCTGCTGGAAGCGGATGTCCGAGAGAAACAGAGAAAGCAGGCAGCGGCACAGACCCAGATTGAGACACTTCAGAAACAGATATTGAAGGAAAAACAGGAAGAGGAAGCCAGGAAAAGGGCGGAGGAAGAGCGCCGGGCAGCCAGAAGGATTAAATATACGGATGAAGATTACCAGGTGCTCCTGCGCATTGTCCAGGCGGAAGCAGGCATCTGCGACCCCAAGGGAAAAATTCTGGTTGCGGATGTAATCATTAACCGTGTCCTGTCGGGAAAATTCCCGGACAGCGTAAAGGCGGTTGTATACCAGCCATCCCAGTTTCAGCCGGTATCCAACGGTACCATCAACACGGTAAAGGTCACAGCGGAAACCATTGAATGCGTGGACCGCGCTCTGGCCGGTGAGGATTATTCCAATGGAGCCCTGTATTTCATGAACAGAAGGGCATCCGGCAGTGCTGCTTCCTGGTTTGACAGGCGGCTGACCTACCTTTTTGCCCATGACGGCCATGAGTTCTTCAGATAATCACCCAGAACTAAGACACAAAGAGACGTGTAAATGCATCAAAGGCGGCTGTAATGAAAAAAGGGATTGAGTTTCCTGTGGCTTTAGGTGTATACTGGGAATTGGAAAATCGAAACGCCACAAAGGAGAATGGAATATGATTTTTGATGAGAAGAAGAACTTGGATTTTTACAGGAATTTAGGGATTGAAGGCAGATATGCCAAGGCCGTGGATTTCCTTAAGAATACGGACCTTGAGGCATTGGAGCCGGGAAAGTATGAGATTGACGGCAAGAACGTGTATGCCAATGTGACAGCCTATACCACCATCCCGTGGGAGGAGGCTAAATATGAGGCGCATGAGCATTATACCGATATCCAGTATGTGATTGAGGGAAGCGAAATTATGAGCTATGCGCCGGTACATGAGATGACTGTAAAGGTTCCATATAATCCGGATAAGGATGTGGTATTCTTTGAGAACACAACCCCCGGACTTCAGGCTGTGACCGGAGCCGGACAATATCTGATTTTCAACCCATGGGATGCCCATAAGCCAAAGGCTGCCAATGGAGAGCCTGCACCTATTAAAAAGGTGATTGTAAAAATCAAAGAGGACTAAACCGTATTATAAGACGTATCATAAAAATATAATTAAATAGGTGTAATCACAAGGGCCGGCCTGCTGTATCCGGAATCAGCAGACCGGCCCTTTTATGCCTGCATAGGCCCCTTTCATGTTTGCTAATATTTTGTTAATTGAAATATTGACTTTTAATTCACAAAATGAGATAATGAAAAAGATTTCGATAAAATGAAAGAGAGGTAAATGAATGATGGCAAATTTAGATTTGAGTCAGTATGGTATTACCGGAACCACGGAAATTGTTTATAATCCTTCCTATGAGATGTTATTCGAAGAAGAGACAAAGCCAACTCTGGAGGGTTATGAAAAAGGCCAGGTCAGCGAACTTGGCGCAGTGAACGTCATGACTGGTATTTACACAGGTCGTTCCCCTAAGGACAAGTTCATTGTTATGGATGAGAACTCAAAGGACACTGTATGGTGGACAACAGATGAGTACAAGAATGATAACCATCCGGCCAGCCAGGAAGCATGGGATGCGGTAAAGAAGATTGCCCTGGAAGAACTTTCTAACAAGAGACTGTTTGTCGTGGACGCATTCTGCGGAGCAAACAAGGATACCCGCATGGCAATCCGCTTCATTGTTGAGGTTGCATGGCAGGCTCATTTCGTAAAAAACATGTTTATCCAGCCAAGCGCAGAGGAACTGGAGAACTTCAAGCCGGATTTCGTTGTATATAATGCTTCCAAAGCAAAGGTAGAGAATTACAAGGAGTTAGGTCTGAATTCCGAGACAGCTGCAATGTTCAACATCACCAGCCGCGAGCAGGTTATTGTGAACACATGGTACGGCGGAGAGATGAAGAAGGGTATGTTCTCAATGATGAACTACTATCTGCCTCTGAAGGGCATTGCTTCCATGCATTGTTCTGCAAACACAGATATGAACGGTGAGAATACCGCAATCTTCTTCGGACTTTCCGGAACAGGCAAGACTACTCTTTCAACAGACCCCAAGCGTCTTCTTATCGGTGATGACGAGCATGGCTGGGATGACAACGGCGTATTTAACTTCGAGGGCGGATGCTATGCAAAGGTAATCAACCTGGATAAGGATTCTGAGCCTGATATCTATAATGCAATAAAGCGAGATGCTCTTTTAGAGAATGTTACACTTGACGCTGACGGCAAGATTGATTTTGATGACAAGAGCGTAACTGAGAATACGCGTGTATCTTATCCAATTGACCATATTGAGAAGATTGTTCGTCCGGTATCAGCTGCTCCTGCTGCAAAGGATGTTATCTTCCTGTCAGCAGATGCGTTCGGCGTACTGCCTCCGGTATCCATCCTGACTCCTGAGCAGACACAGTATTATTTCCTGTCTGGATTTACAGCAAAGCTTGCCGGTACAGAGCGTGGAATCACGGAGCCCACACCTACATTCTCAGCTTGCTTTGGACAGGCTTTCCTGGAACTGCATCCAACCAAGTATGCAGAGGAGCTTGTTAAGAGAATGGAGAAGAGCGGTGCAAAGGCATACCTTGTTAACACAGGCTGGAATGGAACAGGCAAGCGTATCTCGATTCGCGACACCCGCGGCATCATTGATGCGATTCTTGACGGCTCCATTGCAAAGGCTCCAACCAAGCAGCTTCCATTCTTCAACTTTGAGATTCCTACCGAGCTTCCAGGCGTAGATCCTAAGATTCTTGATCCCCGCGATACATACGCGGAAGTATCCCAGTGGGAGGAAAAGGCAAAAGATCTGGCACAGCGTTTTGTCAAGAACTTTGCAAAATATGAGGGCAACGAGGCTGGAAAGGCACTGGTTTCCGCTGGTCCTCAGTTATAATATAAAAGAACCGTCTTTCTGCCCACGCGTCAGGAGGACAGCATCATAGAGGGAGAACAGGATATCGGACCGCAACGTCCGGTTGTCCGGTTCTCCTTTTTATATGGGCCAGGTGTCGCGTGATTCCCATGGGGATGACATTTCTTAATATTTTATACTGTTTCTTAAGTCTCATTTACGCCCATTGAAAGGCTGTTCATTTCATGGTACCATGAAGCTATAAAGGGGGATGGGAGTATGAAAATATGGAAAACGAGGCGTACATGGACGCTGGCAATGACTATGGTTCTTCTGGCAGTGCTCTCTCTGTCTGCCTGCGGCAGCAAGCTGGCCAATACGGCAGCCACGTCAGAGACCACGGCGGCTTCTGCCGGATATGTTATGGATGCGGAGGAAGGACAGATAGTCGTGGCCCCGTTGGGAGAAAACGTTGATACATTAAAGGCTGAGAGCGGAAGCGGTCTGTCTCCCTCGTCAGACATTGGCAGTCTGGCGGATACCGGCAGGAAGCTGATACGGGATGTGAGGATGAACGTGGAGGCCAGGGACTTTGACGGCGTCCTCTTGCAGATTACAGGCAAGGTAAGCGAGCTGGGCGGTTATGTGGAATCCTCTGATATATCGGGAGTCAGCGTCAATTCCTATGGAGGCAGCCAGCAGCGCTATGCGGACATCAGGGCCAGAATTCCGGCTGACCGGCTGGATCGCTTTGTGGAGACTGTGGAGAGCGCGGGAAATGTGACCAGCAAGCAGGAGCAGGTGACGGATGTGACCCTGCAGTATTCGGGTGCAGAGCCGCAAGAAGTCGCTGGAGATTGAGCAGGAGCGGCTTTGGGCCCTGTTGGAGAAAGCGGAGTCCCTGGACGCGGTGGTGGCGCTGGAAGCCCGTCTCTCAGAGATCCGCTATGAGCTGCCAACAGTCCCATCCTGCTGGTGCTGGCTGTCATAATCGCGGCGGTTTTCCTTATTGTCAGAAGGGTAAGCCGGAGGGTGCTGGGCAGGAACCGCTCCCTAAGCCGTTTCTTCAATTCACACGGTAAGCATATGGGTGAGAAGAAAGACGGAGTCGGGCGCTGATTTTCGTGGGGAAAAATAGTACAGGGAAAACCTCGGTGCTGGATGCAGTCTGCGCGGTGTGCGGCTGTTATGAGATTCAGGCCAGGGATTTCAATGAGAACCGTCAGGCCATCCGGATTGACGTCTCCTTTTCCATAGAGGAGGAGGACCTGCACCTGTTTCATCATATGGGCATTGTCAGCCAGTACAGGCGTTACGATGTGTGGCGCAGGGTATTTTCTGAGCGGCTGCCGTCCTTTAAAAACGGGGAGATGTCCTTTACCCTTCATGTGAACCAGGACGGCAGGGTGCGGTACGAGGATTTGAAACGGCCCGTCTGCTGGAGTTTAAGATATACCAGCTGAATCTGAGCGGATTTTCCAGGAAGGTCAATGATAATTTCTTTAAAAATGGCGGATATGAGGAGATACAGTACACGCTGAACTGCGATGCGGACCAGCTTTTCACAGTGGAGGTAACGGCCCACAACCGCCAGAGAGGCAGCGTGAAGCCGGTGGAGCTGATGGGAAAGGGAATGCGCAGTATTTATATGCTGTCCTTGCTAGAGACCTATATCAGTGAACAGGGCAGGATCCCCAGCATTATCGTGGTGGAGGACCCGGAGATATTCCTCCATCCCCAGCTTCAGAAAACCTGGGCAGGTGGTGTTGGATGATGAGCGGTATTCGGTTATACGCCCCGGGACCAACATGAGCGAGATACTGGACGACCTGGGATATGGGGCCAATGATCTGCTGAATGTGAGTTTCGTGTTTATTGTGGAGGGGAAACAGGACAAAAGCCGCCTGCCCCTGCTTCTGGAAAAGTATAACCAGGTCTACCTGCGGGACCAGTTCCTGATGATACGCGATGGGGACGGCAAGGATCCGGAGGAACTGGCGTCACAGCTGTGCAGGTATTACGATGAGCGGAATCAGGAGGATGTGGACCGCCTGCCTGAGGTGACAAGGCGGAATGTGCTGATTTTAAAGTATTATTCCTTTGAGAACTATTTTTTTAACCCGGCAGTTATGGCCCGCCTGGGAATCGTGGAAAGCGAGGATGCCTTCTACTTCGTGTATTTTGACAGCAGGAAAAGACCTGGGGATTAAAGGCAGGCAGAGAAGGGGATGACGGAAAAGGTTGCAGAAAAGGATATGACACAAAAGGGGCGCTGCCCATGGCCGTATAGGACCGGCTGTGGACAGCGCCTTCTTATATGAAGCATGATTTGACGGTTCGGTTAAACCGCGTAAGGTTCTTCAACTGCAGGACTGTCTGCATTCTTTCCCTTGCCCATCACACAGGTGAATACAAAGGTTCCCAGGCATACTGCGGCAAATATGATGCCGATTGGATAGGCGATGGCGGTGGAGAGCTGGAAGCCTTCCTTTGCCATGAGAATATAAGTGCAGGATACAGCCGACATAAAGGTGGCCGGAAGGGCGGTGAGCCAGTAGATGCGTTTCCTGCGGAACAGATATACGCTTGCGGCCCACAAGGCAATCATAGCCAGTGTCTGGTTGCTCCAGGAGAAATATCTCCATACCACCTGTACATCCACCTGGGTCAGGACAGCGCCCGCGGCCAGCAGCGGAATGGTCAAGAAAAGACGGTTCTTGATGGGTTTCTGGTCAATCTTGAACCAATCCGCCAGGGTCAGCCTTGCACTGCGGTAAGCAGTATCTGCTGAGGAAATAGGGCAGGCAATAACACCAATCATGGCGATGACAGCACCTACCGGTCCCAGAAGCTTGAAGCAGATTTCATACACAACGCTGGACTGTCCATTGCCAAGAGCCTCTAACAGACCGCCTGTGCCGTTGTAGAACGCTACGCCTGCGGCAGCCCAGATAAGGGCGATGACACCTTCTGCCACCATGGCTCCGTAGAATACCTTGCGTCCGTCCTTTTCATTGGTAAGACACCGTGCCATCAGAGGAGACTGGGTCGCATGGAAGCCGGAGATGGCGCCGCAGGCAACGGAGATGAACATGGTGGGCCATATGGGGGTGCCTGAAGGGTGCAGGTTGGACAGGGTGATTTCAGGAATGTGATAACCGCCCAGGATGATGGCTCCTCCCACTCCCAGGGCCATGACGATGAGGCAGATACCGAATATCGGATAAATCTTGCCGATGACCTTGTCGATGGGAACAAAGGTTGCGATGAAATAATAAATTAATACCACTGCCAGCCAGAATTTGGCATCCAATACATTAGGGGTCAGCATGGCAAGCAGGTTGGCCGGTCCTGTGGAGAAGCTTACGCCTACCAGTACCAGAAGGACCACGGAGAATACGCGCATGACCTGTTTCATGGCATTGCCCAGATATGTACCTGTGAGCTCGGACACGCTGGCACCCTTGTGGCGCATGGACATCATGCCCACCATGTAGTCATGGACGCCTCCGCCTAATAAGGTACCGAAGGTAATCCACAGGAATACGCTGGGTCCCCAGCAGGCACCGGCCAATGCTCCGAAGATGGGGCCCAGACCGGCAATGTTTAACAGCTGAATCAGGAATATACGGGGAGTGCCCATTGGCACATAGTCACTTCCGTCTGTCATGGACAGTGCCGGCGGTTTTCTGTCATCAGGGCCAAATACTTTCTCGGCAACCTTACTGTAGAGCATGAATCCGATAATCAAAATTGCCAGACATACAAAAAAGCTAATCATATACCTACCTCCTATGTATTACTTGTATTTGTGATAATTATACAATAATGTGGGGATAAAGTGAATATTTTTTGTATCAACTGTATGGAGCGGTGAACAAACAGTAAAAAAACGTTCATAAACGGAAGGCAGTATGACCAGGCAGTTATGAAATGGGACTAAACACCGATGATCTGGCGCAGCATTTTTGATTTTTCCCTGCTCACAGGAAGGATGTTTTTCTCAAACCCCTGCATTTTTACAGCTAAACTGTTGTTGGCCCAGGGGAACAGTTCGGTGATGAAGTTGAGATTCACCAGGTAGCTTTTATGAATGCGGCAGAACCCATGGGAGGCCAGGCGTTTTTCATACTCTCCCAAAAGGAGGTTTTCTGTGTAGTCACGCGTGGTCGTATGGACGATGCAGCTCCTTCCCGAAGTTTCTATGTATACAATCTGCTGTATATCCACCAATATAATGGTCCGGTTCATATTGATGGCCATACGGCTGGATGGAAAGGCGGCTGTCACGGATTCTCCCGCCTCCTGTGGTGAGGCGTATGAAGACTGTCTGTACGGCTCGCCGCAGAGCTGGTGATCGTCACAGGACCGGACTGCAAAAGCGGTAAGGGCAAGGTTTTTTTGCAGGTCCTTTTGGCATTTTTCCAGGACGCGGCGCACGCGGTCCGGGTCAAAGGGTTTCAGTATGTAGTTGTTCACCCCCAGCTCAAAAGCCTTGACCCCATACTGGGAGTAGGCGGTGGCAAACACAATCTGGGCATCGGGGAGGATGTGTCTGGCGGCAGCTGCCAGGGTGGTGCCTTCCATATCCCCCAGGCTGATATCCACGAACAGCAGGTCAAAGGTCTGGCGGCTGATGAGTTCAATGGCAGAGGCGCCGCTGTCAGCCTCCTCAATCTGGCTGTCCGGCATGACGTCCATAATCTGATGGACCAGTTCCTTTCTGGCGGGTCGTTCGTCGTCAATCACAGCTATCTTCATTGTTTATTCCTCCTGTTTGGTTTCATGGGATGGTACAGGAATTTCTTCCGGTTCCAGTGGAATTCTGAACCAGACCCTGGAACCGGTTTCTGAAGTCTCGATTTTCAGACCGTTATCTTCTCCATATATGCTTTTCAGGCGTTTGTGTACATTGGACAGGCCCACACCCTTTCCCTGGCCTGTGTAAAGACCCAGGACCACTTCCCTGGGGATACCCTGTCCGCGGTCAGCCACTGCGATTTCTGCCATACCTTCCACGCTGTGGGCGCTGATGGAGATATGGCGGGCGCCGGTCCTGTCCCCGCCGTGGCGGACTGAATTTTCCACCAGGGGCTGGAGGATGAAGGAAGGAACTTTGCAGTTGAGGTCGTCCTCCACATCCAGCTCCACAACCAGCTTTTCCTCAAAACGCGCCTGCTCCAGTTCCAGGTAACTGGCCACATGGTACAGCTCTGTGTGGAGGCTCAGCATGTACTGGTCATTTTCCAGGGCCTGGCGGTAGTAGAAGGAGAGGGTTAGAATCAGTTCCCTGGCCCGGTCCGGATTCTCCCGGCACACGCATGAAATGGTGTTCAGCGCATTGTAAAGGAAGTGGGGATTCACCTGGGACTGAAGGGCCTTGAACTCCGCTTTGCGGCGAAGCTTTTTCTGATAATCCAGGTCAGACAGCTCAAGCTGGGTGGAGAAAAGGCGGGCCAGCTCTGAGGCAAAGTCCAGGTTGGACTGGGAGGTGTGCCAGTGTTTCTTTACCATCATGGTCAGACTCCCCACTGGTTTGTCCATCTCGATGAGCGGGGCGGCAACAATGATGTGGTTCTTCAGGATATGGTACAGGGGGTCTGTCTTTTCCGCGTAGGAAAAGGTGGTGGGCTTCCTGTCGTGGATGGAGCTTAGAATGGGTGTCAATACGGCTTTATCCCGAAGGACATCGTACCAGTTTTCACCCTTCATGGTCAGGATTTTCTGGGCATCCGTGATCATCACGGCTGCACAGGAGGTGGACTGGTAGATGATGTCTGCGGTGGCCTCCATGTCCGCAGCGCTGTACAGCCCCTTTCTCAGGTGGGGCAGGCTTTGGTCCACAATGCCCATGGCCAGACGCATCTTCTCCGCAAACTGGCTGTCCTCCTCCATGAATACCATGTTAAAGGTGCCGAGAAATACAACCATGCCCAGGGCATTCATGATAATCATGGGAAAGGCAATAAGACGCACCAGGTCCAGGGCAGCCGGGAAGGGGCGGGAGATGAGAAGGATAATAGCCATCTGTCCAATCTCAGCCAGAGCCGTGATGAGGAATACCCCGGCACCGTCAATCTTGCCGGCCTTAAACCGTTTGGAAAAGGCGGAGCCGATAAGGCCCTCCACAAAGGTGGAGACAGCGCAGCTCACTGCAGTAAAGCCTCCGATATCAAAGAGATACCGGTGAAGCCCTCCTATGACGGCGGCTCCGATTCCCACATAGGGACCGCCTAAAAGACCTGCTGCCAGCACGCCGATAACCCTGGTGTTCACAATGGCGCCCTGGGCACGAACCCCGGTGTAGGTGGAGAAAATGCTGACCAGTCCGAAGATGACTGCCAGGGCCGCCCTGCTTCCCATGGCATGGCTGTCCTCCAGCAGCATGGAGCGCACCATGGGGAGCTTGGTGAGCATGGTGGCTATGAGTACCAGAAGACCAATATTTAAAAGCAGGTTAAAAAACATTGTATTGGACATGATGACCTCCCTTAATCGTTCTCACACCAGTATACCAAAAAATTAATCTTAAGAAAATCTTTAATTGTAAATCATGGAAGACTATGGTAATCTAATGGGGAATATAACTGTATTAATATACTTAATACAGATAGAACGCCAGGAGGAACAGGATATACCTGGTCCATGATATGACAAGGGCTTGTTAAGGCCGCTGTCATATCATGGCAGCGAAAACAGAGAGGGGGAAGGACGGGATGATTGTACTGGATTACAGGGACAGCAGGCCGCTGTATGAGCAGGTGGCGGAGCGGCTTAGGGAGCTGATGTTTAAGGGCGCCCTGCCGCAGGACGCGCAGCTTCCATCTGTGCGCAGCCTTGCCACGGATCTGTCCATCAATCCCAATACCATCCAGAGGGCGTATACGGAGCTGGAACGCCAGGGATATATTTATTCCATCAAAGGCAAGGGCAGCTTCGTTGCGGATAACAGCCGGATGAAGGCGGGAATTCTGCAGGAATGGAAGGGACTTTTTAAATCCGCTGTGGAGGAAGGCATAAAGGTAGGCGTCACAGCAGGAGAGATGAAGGAAATGATTGATACGGCCTGCCGGTATCATTCCATGGAAAGGGGAGAGAGTAATGATTGAAGCAGTGAACCTGACAAAGCGGTTTGACGATATCGTGGCAGTGGACCACATAAGTGCCACCATACGGGATGGCAGCGTGTTCGGGCTCATCGGTACCAACGGAGCCGGAAAGTCCACTTTTTTAAGGCTGGCCAGCGGCGTGCTGAAGCCTGACGAGGGATGCATAACCATTGACGGGCATGAGGTATTTGAGAATATCCCGGCAAAGAAGCGCTTTTTCTATATATCGGATGAACAGTACTTCTTTAATAATACCACTCCCGAGGAGATGATGCATTATTACAGGAAGGTGTACCAGGGATTTGACGAGGCGCGTTTCCACAAACTGATGGAAAATTTCGGCCTTGACGAGAAGCGGAAGATACACACATTTTCCAAGGGCATGAAGAAACAGGTCTCCGTTATCTGCGGCGTGTGCGCAGGCACGGACTACCTGTTCTGCGACGAGACCTTTGACGGGCTGGACCCGGTGATGCGCCAGGCAGTAAAGAGCATATTTGCGGCGGATATGGAGGACAGGAACCTGACTCCAATCATTGCTTCCCATAACCTGAGGGAGCTGGAGGACATATGCGACCATGTGGGACTGCTTCACAAGGGCGGTATCCTCCTGTCAAAGGATTTGGATGACATGAAGCTTAACATCCACAAAATACAGTGTGTCCTTAAACCGGATATGAAGCCGGAGGACCTGACGTCCCTTGATAAGGTAAATGTGGAACAGAGGGGAAGTCTCTGCACCATTACGGTGCGGGGAAGCAGGGGTGAGGTAGAGGCTGTCATGGCTTCCTATGAGCCGATATTCTTTGAGTGCATCCCCCTGTCCCTGGAGGAAATATTCATCAGTGAAACGGAGGTAGCTGGTTATGACATCAGGAAGCTTATACTTTAAGCTGCTAAAGGAGGATTTCAGGAGAAGGCTGTGGGCCATTGCCCTGGTTTTTCTGGCATTTTTCTTCACCCTTCCCATTGGGCTGGCCCTGAACATGGAGAACGCAGCCAACTCCAATTACTACAGGTACAATGATTATGAGCCCTTCATCCAGGACGGTACCATGACCGACCTTCAGTACAAGGCAAGGCTTCTGGAACTGAAGACAGAGGTTGTGTTAAACGGTGTGGAATACGGGAACGGCATGATTGCCTTTTTGATGATTACCGCAGCAGTGGTCATCGGCGTATCCAGCTTTGCCTATCTGCATAATAAGAAAAAGGTGGATTTTTACCACAGCATCCCGGTGAGGCGGGAAGCCCTGTTTGGGGCTCAGTTCTCCGGAGGCATATTTATCGTTGGCGCTGCCTATGGGTTTAATCTGCTGCTTCTAACAGGGGTGGCCCTGTCCTACGGCGTGCCTGTGGGCAGGATACTGGGAGCCATGGCCGGGGGATGGGCCCTTAACATGCTGTATTACGCACTCATGTATACAACGGCTGTGGCAGCCATGATGATGACGGGTAATATCGTGGTAGGCGTTTTGGGAACAGGTGTGTTCTTTTTCTTCCTGCCCGGAATCATGATGCTCCTGGGGTGGTACTGTGAAACATTTTTCGTCACCACGGCCAGATATATGTGGAACTCAGTCCAGTCGCCCTTTACATGGGGCGTCAGGTACCTGTCCCCATTCAGCGTATATATCAATTCCTTTGGATGGAAGATGAACGAGCTGGCAAAACATGTTCCGGAGCTCATCTGCACGGTCCTGGCATTTCTTGCCGTCACCACACTGGATCTGGAGCTGTACCGCAAACGTCCTTCGGAGGCAGCAGGCAAGGCCATGGCATTTAAGAAATCCATGCCGCCTATCCGGATATTGCTGGTGCTGGGAATCGGTTTGGCCGGAGGCATGTTCTTCTGGTCGCTGCAGAGCAGGCTGCGCTGGGGACTGTTCGGAACCATGGTATCGGTGGTGCTGACCCATTGTATCGTGGAAATTATTTATCATTTTGATTTTAAGAAGATGTTCTGCCACAGACTGCAGCTGGGACTGTGCCTTGCAGCCGGGATCCTGGTATTCTTAAGCTTCCGGTATGACTGGTACGGTTACGATTCCTATATTCCGTCCAAAGAAAAAATCGTGTCCGCCAGCCTGGATATTGGCGTGGACAGCAGCTGGCTCTCGGATAAGACCTTTGAGACAGGCAGTGACGGAAAGCTGCAGATAAGATATGAAGACCCCTATGAATATATAGAAGAAAACATGGTGCTAACCGATAAAGAGGCTGTCATGTCCATGGTGGAAGAGGGAAGGAAACGCGCCCTTGAGGGCAGGGATGAGCGGCTGGGCATACGCAAGGCAGTGGCCCGTATTGACGGCTGCTATTCCGATGCAGCCGGCTCCATCAGCTATATCGGCGGGGCGGACGGTCCCACCTCCATCTTTCTGGCCATGAAGACAGGCAGCAAAGAGGATTCGGATCAGGAAAAATTTGAGACCAATATGACAGTATGCTACCGCCTGGCAAACGGCCGTGATGTGAGGCGTTCCTATTCCCTGCCTCTGTCTGCCGTGATGGATTCCTATGAGGCCCTGTACAGACAGGATGCTTACAAGGAAGGCATGTACAGGATTTTAAGCCAGGAACCAGGACAGGTAAAACAGGTTATGTACAGGGAGGCGGACCAGGTCATGGAGGTGAGCCGGGACAGCCGTGTCCAGGAGGCCGTGCTTAAGGCGTATCAGCAGGATATGAGAGAGCTGACTGTGGAGGAGCGGCTGGCGGAGATGCCTGTGGGCAGCCTTGTATTTATGACTGACCAGGAGAATACCTATCTCCAGCAGCAGCGCCAGACAACCAGATCCGCGTTTGGCGGCATGGCGCGGTATCAGGTGGAGGATGTGAGCCAGTACTGGCCGGTGTATCCATCCTTTGAGCGTACCATTGAGCTTCTGAAGGAGCAGGGAATGGAACCCGGCACCTGCCTGGCGCCTGAGAAGGTGGAGCGGATTACATTTGACGTGCAGAATTATTTTTATGAACAGCAGGGAGAACTGCCGGAGGGAGAGGCGCTGGCAGAGCTTCAGAAAATCAATCCCAGCTACCGGGAGGACGGTTCCCTGGCATTTGAGGATTCCGGTACCATCCGCTTGCTGCTGGAAGCCATTGCGGAGGATGACAGCTGCCGTATGAATAATCTTTGCGAGACAGTGGAGGGAGGCCCCTATTGTACCATAAGGACAGAGAATGAAGCGGGAGTGGGAGGAATGCTCATAAAGAACAGAATCACTCCTGAGATAGCGGAACTCTTTACCGGCATTCCTTTAAATAACGGAAAGTAGACGGATAGGAGAGGACTGAACATAAAAGCAGGGTATCAATCACGTTTCAGTGATTTGCTCCCTGCTTCTGTTATTGTTATATCTATTAATATTGTTGAAACACATCAGCTTCAGGAGGAACATGCCCCGCATCCGCTGCATCCGCTTTTGGCTTCCCGGGCAGTGCCGAAAACCTGTTCATGAAGACGCCTTCCCGTGGGGGTGGCGGCCAGGCCGCCCTCGGCCGTCTCCTTTAAGGTAGAAGACATGGCATCGCCTACCTTCTTCATGGTCCAGATGACTTCATCGGCAGGGATGGCGCTTTCAATGCCGGCCAGGGCCAGTTCCGCCGCTACAAAGGCACCGGCCACGCCGGAAGCATTGCGCTTGATACAGGGAATCTCAACCAGTCCGGCTACCGGGTCGCATACAAGCCCCAGTATGTTCTTGATGGCAATGGCGATGGCATGTTCCGCCATTTTCGGGGTACCGCCTGCCAGCTCCACGATGGCAGCGGCAGCCATGGCGGCGGCAGAGCCGCACTCAGCCTGACATCCGCCCTGGGCTCCTGCCAGGGAGGCGTTGTTGGCAATGACCATGCCTACGGCGGATGCGGTGAACAGGGACATAACACAGTCCCTTTCCGGAATCTGCTTTTCTGCCTGCATGGTCAGAAGGGCGGCGGGAAGGATGCCGCAGCTTCCTGCTGTGGGGGCTGCCACAATCCGTCCCATGGCAGCATTGAGCTCCGAGACGGCCAGGGCGCGGTACAGGGCGCCGGAGAGTAAGGAACCGGTCAGGCTTTTTCCGCTTTCAGATATTTGGCGCATCTTATAGGCGCTGCCGCCGGTCAGTCCGCTGGTGCTTTTGAGGTCTTTATTACAGCCGGGCTCGATGCACTCTGCCATGACCTGGTAATTTTTCCGCATTTGTTCATATATAGATTCCTCAGTCTGCTCCGTCTGTTCCGCCTGCTGTCTTAATACGATGGCAGAGATGGGAAGGCCGCTTTCTTCGGCGGCAGCTACGATGGATGCCACTGAGGAGTAATTGAATTCAGGTTCCATAAATATAAATCCTCCTGTGATTGTAGGTTTCATCAGCTATATGGGCTGAAGCATGGTGCTGGAGAAAATGTTGGGAAGCACTTTGATTTTCTCGTTCAGTTCCGGTCCGAAGCTGCCGTCAATCTCAATGGTCATCACGGCCTCGCCGCCCCGGCTCTGCCTGGACAGGCGGAAGTTGCAGATGTTCACCCCTGCGTCGGCCATGACTTCCGTGACAGCCGCAATGGTGCCGGGCGCGTCGCGGTGGAGCACAATCAGGGTGGTGTGTTGTCCGGTGATGGATACCTCCATGCCGTTGACTTCCTTTACAAGTATATTGCCGCCGCCGATGCTGCTTCCCAAAAGGGAGACCGTGTTGCCCGCGGCGTCGGTCAGGGTGACCCTGGCCGTATTGGGATGGGCCCCGTCGATGTCGCCTGTGGCAATGTTTACTTCCAGCCCCTGTTCCCTTGCAAGCTCCGGCGCCCTGCGTATACGGCTGTCGTCCGTGGCCATTCCCATGATACCGGCAATCAGGGCCTTGTCCGTGCCGTGGCCCTTATAGGTCTTTGCAAAAGAGCCGTGGAGGAAAATGTCCGCCTTTACGGCTGGCGCGCCCAGCAGAGCCAGGGTTATCCTGCCGATTCTGGCAGCCCCTGCCGTGTGGGAACTGGAAGGGCCAATCATCACCGGCCCCAGGATATCAAATACATTCATGATGTTCCGCCTTTCTGTTATTCTTTTGTCTGTATTATGCATCTGTACTTATAACCATATTATTTGACAGGCAATGATAAGCTTTGCCCCGGCTTTAGCCCTCCCTTTTGATGCTTTTCTTACATTAGTCATTCACAGCTTATTATATCCCAAAATCCGAAAATGGAAAAGTAGAAAATGCAGTAATTCCCAAGTTAATCCCAATAACGCCACAAACGTCTGCAACCTTTACAACCAAATCACACACTTCCTTTTTTTATTGACAATCCTTCCCCATAAAGCTACAATCATATCAGCAGATGGACCATACAGTATATGTAAAACAATGTAAGGTCCGCCATCAGGGAGAAAGAGAGGACATAAGTATGATATCAGAGAAAATGAAACCATTGGTCGATAACAATTCCGCCATCCGCGCCATGTTTGAGGAGGGTAAGCGTCTGGCCGCCATCCACGGTGCGGAGAATGTGTATGATTTCAGTCTGGGCAACCCCAATGTGCCGGCTCCGGCGGAGGTGAACCAGGCAATCTGTGATATCCTGAAGGAAGAAGAGTCCACCTTTGTCCATGGTTATATGAGCAACGCAGGCTATGAGGATGTAAGACAGGCCGTGGCTGAATCGTTAAATAAGCGCTTCGGCACGCAGTTTCGCCAGAACAATATCCTGATGACCGTGGGAGCTGCCAGCGGCCTGAATGTGATTTTAAAGACACTGCTGAATCCGGGAGATGAGGTCATTGCATTTGCTCCCTTTTTTGTGGAGTACGGCAACTATGTCAGTAATTACGACGGAAACCTGGTGGTCATTTCACCGGATACAACGGATTTTGAGCCTAATCTGGCAGAGTTTGAGCAGAAGATTAATGCAAGGACCAGGGCGGTCATCATCAATACGCCCAACAACCCCACCGGCGTGGTGTACTCCCTGGAGACCCTTACAAAGATGGCTGACATCATGCGGGCCAAGGAAAAGGAACTGGGGACAACCATCGTGCTGCTGTCCGACGAGCCTTACAGGGAACTTGCTTACGACGGCGTGGAAGTGCCCTATGTGACGAATGTTTATGAAAACACTGTTATCTGCTACTCCTACAGCAAGTCTCTGTCCCTGCCGGGAGAGCGGATTGGCTATCTTGTGATTCCCGATGCCTTAAAGGACAGCGGTGAAGTGTTTAATGCAGCCACCATTGCAAACCGGGTTCTGGGCTGTGTCAATGCCCCGTCCCTGATGCAGAGGGTCATCATGCGCTGCCTGGATGCCAAGGTGAATCTGGAGGCATATGACAGGAACAGGAACCTTCTCTACAACGGGCTTAAGGAGCTGGGATTTGAGTGCATCAAGCCCCAGGGAGCATTTTATCTTTTCGTTAAATCTCCGGAGGCCGATGAAAAGAAATTCTGTAAGAACTGTAAGAAATACAATATCCTGGTGGTTCCCGGAACCTCCTTCGCATGTCCCGGCTATGTGCGGGTATCCTACTGCGTGTCCTATGAGCAGATTGAACGCTCCCTTCCTGCCTTCGCAAAGGTGGCTGCGGACTACGGCCTCACAAAATAAGCAGCAGGAGAGCAGGAAAAATTCTGGAGGAGAGCAGACATGAGACCATGGGAAATGAATATACGCCGGGTAGTTCCCTATGTTCCGGGGGACCAGCCGGCAGGCGATAAACTGATTAAACTGAATACCAACGAAAACCCGTATCCGCCTGCGCCGGGCGTGGAAAAGGCTCTGAAGGAAATGGATGTGGACCGGCTGCGCAAGTATCCTGACCCGTCTTCCGCAGAGCTTGTAAAGACCCTGGCAGAATACTACGGGGTGGGGGAGGACCAGGTGTTTGTGGGCGTTGGCTCTGACGATGTCATAGCCATGTCCTTCCTGACCTTTTTTAACTCCCAAAAGCCGGTGCTGTTTCCGGACATCACTTACTCCTTTTACAAGGTTTGGGCAGACCTGTACCGGGTCCCCTATGAGACGCCGGCGCTGGACAAAAGTCTGGCTATCCGGCCCCTGGATTATAAAGGGGAAAATGGGGGAATCATATTCCCAAACCCCAATGCGCCCACAGGCATCTATATGCCCCTGGACCAGGTAGAGGAAATTGTAAAAGCCAACCAGGATGTTATTGTAATTGTGGATGAGGCATACATCGACTTTGCAGGCCCATCTGCCAGGGAGCTGCTGCCCGGGTATGATAACCTGCTGGTAGTCCAGACCTTCAGCAAGTCACGTTCCATGGCAGGGGTGCGTATTGGCTTTGCACTGGGAAGTCCTGTATTAATTAAAGCGCTGAATGATGTTAAATATTCCTATAACTCCTATACCATGAACCTGCCGTCCCAGATCGCGGGTACCCAGGCTGTGAAGGACAGGGCATATTTTGAGGAGACCAGGGCGAAAATCACGGACACCAGGGAGCGCGCCAAGAAACGGTTTGCAGAACTTGGATTTACATTCCCGGATTCCATGACGAATTTCATTCTGGTCACCCACGAACGCGTTCCGGCCAGGGCCATATTCGACGCGCTGAAGAAGGAGCAGATTTATGTGCGCTATTTCAATGCGCCCAGACTGGACAACAGTCTTCGGGTCAGCATTGGCACAGATGAGGAGATGGATGTTTTGTTCCGGTTCCTGGAGCAGTATCTGAAGGAGTGGAAGCCGGCCCGGTAATATGTTTGGGGAAACGATCCGGAGAACGGAAAAAAGCAGTCAGGAGAGATGGATGTGATGGAAGAAACAGGCTGGAAGCATTATCTTCGTCTTATACTTAATATTGTAATCCCGTTGACGGGCTGGCTGTTAATCTGCCTGCTGGGACCTAAGCTTTTCAAGTTTTTCATGCCCTTTGTCATAGGCTGGATTATCGCCATGATAGCCAATCCCCTGGTGCGTTTTCTGGAGCGCCGGGTGAAGCTGGTGCGCAGGCACAGCTCCATTGTCATTGTGGCGTCGGCCCTGGCCCTTGTCATCGGACTCTTATATCTGCTGGTGTCAAGGATCTTAGTCCAGCTGCGCCAGTTTATCATGGACCTTCCCGGACTCTATGCCGGTATTGAGGGGGATGTGGCCCGCAGCATGGAGCAGCTGTTTGATTTTATGCCCGACAGCATACAGCAGAGCTGGGCCCAGTTTGGAAACAATCTGGGAAGCTATATGGGGACTGTAGTGGAGAAGATTGCGTCCCCTACCGTGGAGGCGGCGGGAACCGTGGCAAAAAGCCTTCCGGCCATGCTGGTCTACATCGTGGTCACCATCCTGTCTGCCTATTTCTTTATCGTGGACAGGGACCGCATCCTGGCAGCCATAAAAGCCCATATGCCCCAATGGGCAGGCCATTACGGACTGTACCTGAAGGGGGAGGTGCGCCATCTCATAGGCGGTTATTTCATGGCCCAGTTTAAAATTATGGCAGTGGTGTGGCTGATACTTACGGTGGGATTTATAGTGCTGGGCGTGGGTTACGGCCCGCTGTGGGCGTTTCTCATCGCTTTCCTGGATTTTCTGCCGGTGTTTGGAACAGGTACAGCCCTTCTTCCATGGGGGCTTATTAAGCTCCTGGGAGGCGACTACGCCTTCGCCGCAGGCCTGCTGCTGATTTATGTATTGACCCAGGTGACAAGGCAGATTGTGCAGCCAAAGCTGGTGGGAGACAGTATGGGTCTGCCGCCCCTTCTCACGCTGTTTTTGCTGTATCTGGGATTTAAGGCGGACGGAATCGCGGGAATGATTCTGGCCGTACCCATCGGCCTGCTGTTTGTGAATCTGTATCACTACGGAGCGTTTAAAGGCATTACGGACAGTTTGGCCGTACTTGTGAGGGACATAGAGCGGTTCCGCCATAAAGAGGTATAACGGTCCGGTCATATAGGTAATAAGGAATAAAATCTAATCAGGAGAAGACGGAGTTGAAAGTGGAGAATAATCTGGATACAGATAAAGTCAGAGGGCTGGTATGGAGGCTGGCATTTCCTTCCATGCTGGCTCAATTTGTGAATGTAATGTACAGCATTGTGGACCGTATGTACATTGGAAATATTCCGCAGACCGGCGCCCTGGCCCTGGCCGGTGTGGGAATATGCGGTCCCGTGGTCACACTTATATCATCTTTTGCCAGCTGGATTGGAGTGGGAGGAGCGCCTCTTATGAGTATCCGTCTGGGACAGAAAAACGAGAGGGCTGCCGCCCTGATGGTGGCCAACTGCTTTGCACTTCTGACAGGAATGGCCCTTATTATCATGACGGTGTCCTATCTGTTTAAGGATCAGCTTCTGGTATTCTTCGGTGCGGGCCCGGCTATATTTCCCTATGCCAACCAGTACATGAGCTGGTATCTGACAGGCACTGCATTTGCTTTGCTCTCAGCGGGCATGAACCAGTTTATCATATGCCAGGGATTTGCCACTGTGGGCATGAAATCAGTGGTGCTGGGTGCTGTCAGCAACATCGTGCTGGACCCTGTGTTCATCTTTGTTATGAACATGGGAGTCAGGGGAGCTGCCATTGCAACCGTGCTGTCACAGATGGCCTCCTGTATCTATGTGCTGCTGTTCCTGTTCGGGAAGCGTCCCCTGGTACGGATTACCTTTGGCGGGTACAGGTGGAAAACCATGAAGAAGGTGCTCTTAGTGGGCTTGTCCCCGTTTCTAATCATTGCCTCGGACAGCCTTCTCATCATTATCATGAACATGGTTATAAGCAGCTATGGGGGACCTGAGAGAAGCGGCATGCTACTTACCTGCAACACCATTGTACAGAGCTTCATGCTCATTATTACCATGCCGCTGGGAGGAATTACCGGTGGAACACAGACCGTCATGGGGTATAATTATGGTGCGGGCCGTCCTGACAGGATACGGAAGGCGGAAAAGCATGTACTGCTTTTATCGGTTGCCTTTACAGCTGTCATGTTCATTATTGCCCAGGCAGGACCGGGATATTTTGTCAGGATATTTACAAGGGAAATGTCCTATGTCCAGGTTACGGTGTGGGCAATCCGGATATTTACCCTGTGTATCATCCCGCTGGCTGTGGAATATACGGTGGTGGACGGATTTACAGGTATGGGAATCGCAAAGGTGGCCATCAGCCTGTCCATGTTCAGAAAGTCGGTCTATTTCCTTGGGATGATTTTGCTGCCCCGTTATTTTGGGGTGGAGGCCGTGTTTTATGCTGAGCCCATATCGGATATCATGGCCTGTTTAGCTGCGTCCACAACGTTTATCATGTTAAGCGGAAAGGTTCTGAAGGACAATCGCAGGCTGTTTTGATTGGGCAGTTTGGGGGCAGTCAGGCAGAAACATACATAAATGGAAGGAAGAGGAATATGAATATACTGGTAAGCGCCTGTTTGCTGGGGGTGGAATGCAGATATAACGGCCGTAGCGTGCTCATTTCCCGGGCAGAGGAACTTTTAAGCAGACATCACCTGATTCCGGTATGTCCGGAAATCATGGGCGGTCTGGCCACGCCCAGGACACCGGCGGAACGGGTGGGTTCAGGAGTCATCACAAGGGATGGCGGGGATGTCACGGCAGCATATGAAAAGGGCGCCAGGGAAGTGCTTAAGCTGGCGCAGCTTTACGGCTGCCAGGCAGCCATACTAAAGGAGAAGAGCCCTTCCTGCGGAAGCGGGCAGATTTATGACGGCACATTTACCGGCACCCTTACAGAGGGGGACGGTGTCTGCGCCGCATGTCTGAAGGAACATGGGATTAGAGTATATGGGGAGAGCCAGGTGGGGAGACTGTTGGAAGACATAGAAAGGTAAAGGTGTATGAGGGAAGAAAAAAACAAGGCAGAATCCATACCTGCCCGGAGCGAGGCAAGGCGTCCCCGCCGAAGCCGCAGCAGGGAGGCTTTCAAACAGCGCCAGAAGGAGCTGGCAGAAAGCAGGGCGCAGGAGCGCAGGGTACAGGAGAATAAGTTGCAGGAGAATAAGATACAGGAAACCGGAGGGGCGGGCGAAGACAGAACTCGTGGCGGACTGCCGGGAAATGACGGTCAGGGAACTTTGGATGGACAGGGAAAAGGTCATAGAATCCTGAGCTGGAAGGCTGCTGCCCTGATTCTGATTCTGTCCGGCGTTGTGCTGGTTGGAGTCTATGTATTCAAAGCCCTGGGTTACAGGAATACATATTTTCCCCATACAGTTATTAACGGGATGGACGTATCAGGGAAGACCGCGGAGGAAGTGAAGGAACTCATAGCCTCCGGTGTAAACGGGTACGGCCTTGTGCTTAAGCTGCGGGAAGATGAACAGGAGACAGTCACCGGTGAGAAAATCGGCCTTCACACTGTGTTTGACGGAAGTCTGGAGGAAATCATACGCCAGCAGAGTCCTTTCCGCTGGCCCAGATATCTGCTTAAGGGACCATCCTACGATATAAAGACCATGATTGCCTATGATGCTGACGCTCTGGAACAGACACTTAATGGTCTGTCCTGTTTTGACAGCAGCCGGGTCATTCTGCCCGCAGACGCTTACCTGTCGGACTATGTGAGCGGACAGGGATATTCCATTGTACCGGAGACAGAAGGAACCGCACTTGATATGGATAAGGTCAGGGCCCAGGTGCAACAGGCCATATCCAGTCTTGCTCCGGAATTGGACCTGGATGCATTGGGGTGTTACAAGGCTCCGTCCATCCGCAGTGACAATACCTCGCTGGCAGCGGCCAGGGATGCCAGGAACCGCTATGTGAATATGACTGTGACCTATACCTTCGGCAGTAAGACAGAGATACTGGACGGGGATGAGATACATGAGTGGCTTGTGTCTGACGGGGAACAGGTTTCCATTGACCCGGACCAGGCAGTACTCTATGTAAAAAGCCTGGCCTCCAAGTATAATACGGCATACAAGAAGCGATCCTTTGCCACCAGCTACGGGCAGAACGTGGAGGTATCCGGTTTTTACGGCTGGAGGATCAACCAGTCCGAGGAGACCAGGGAACTTATGGGGATTCTGGAAGCAGGAGAGAGCGTCACCAGGGAACCTGTATATTTGCAGACAGCCGCAAGCCATGATGTGCCGGATTACGGCAGCACGTATGCGGAGGTGAACCTGACGGCACAGCACCTGATTTTTTACAAGGACGGGCAAAAGGTGATGGAGTCTGACTTTGTCTCCGGCAATGTTTCCAGGGGGCATACCACGCCTCCGGGGATTTTCTCCATTACATACAAGCAGAGGGATGCGGTGCTGAAAGGGGAGGGATATGCCAGCCCTGTGAAGTTCTGGATGCCTTTTAATGGAGGCATCGGTTTCCACGATGCCAGCTGGCGGTCCAGCTTCGGCGGTTCCATCTATAAGAGCGGCGGGTCCCACGGCTGCGTGAACATGCCCTATGACAAGGCTAAAGAGCTCTTTGAAAATGTATATGCGGGCATGCCTGTCATCTGTTATAACCTTCCGGGAACAGAGAGTAAGAAATCCAGCCAGTCCTCCGGCAGGGCGCCTCAGGAGACAGCGGCGCCTACGCAGCCGTCGCCTGTGCCTACACAGGCACCTACGGTGGGGAACCCGTCCGTTCCGGCAGAGACACTGCCGTCAGAAACATTGCCGTCAGAGGCAGTACCGCCTGAAACATCACCGCAGCCATCACAGCCTCAGGTCATTATACAGCCTGCGGACCAGACAACGGCAGCACCCGCCCAGACACAGCCGTCGCCCGGAACCACAGAAGGGTACGGCCCGGCCTTCCAGACACCCCAGTCCGGCTCAGCAGCCGGGCCGGGCGTCAGCTGACAAAACCTGTTGTGTAGGGGCCAAACCATAAGGATTTTTGCAGGAGGCAGTCGATTTTTCAAGTGAATTTATTGACAAATGGAAAAAACCATTTTATAATGCCTTTAATGCATCTAGGGATTACTCGTAAAGCCATTATTCAAAATTAGGGAGGATATGGACTATGGTAGAAAAGAAAGATGTTAAGGCAACTGTAAAGGCAGCAGCACAGGCAGCACAGCCGGCAGAGGCCAAGACAGAAGCAAAACCAGCAGTTCCGGAGAAAGTAGAAGCAAAGGCAGAGGCGGCAGTTCCGGTGAAGGCAGAAGCAGCTCCTGTTGAGAAGGAAGCAAAGGCAGCTCCGGCTAAAAAAACAACAGCCAGGAAAACAGCAGCCAAGAAGGCAGCGGCTCCGAAGGAGACAGCTAAGAAGGAGGCAGCAGCGGCTAAGAAAGAGGCAGCCCCCAAAGCAGCAGCTAAGAAAGAGACCGTGAAGAAGGCACCCGCCAAGAAGGCAGCAGAGCCAAAGGCGGCCATACATTTCCAGTTTGACGGCAAGGACCTTGTGGCAAAGGATGTGCTGGACCAGGCTGTGAAGGCATTTAAGAAATCACACAGGGGCGTTGAGATTAAGAACATTGATCTGTACATTGTCGCAAACGAAGGCGCAGCCTACTATGTGGTGAACGGTGAAGGCGGAGATGATTACAAGATAATACTGTAATTCGGTATAAAGGATTGAAGGATGAAGTGGGTTGCTGTATCATGGATGCAGCAGCTCATTTATTTTATGTGCCGCGGGCAGGCATAATCAATAAAGACATAAAATCAATAAGGATAGGAAACAGGGCAGTATGGCAGATTTACCGGTACGATTTGAAGAACGGATGAGAGTATTATTAGGAGATGAATATCCGGCCTTTGCGGCCAGCTATGACAAGGAGCGGGTGCAGGGATTGAGGTTTAACAGCCTCAAGTTCCCGGACGGGAGACAGGATGCCGTCGGAAGCGGAAAAGACAGGGAAGTGGGAAAATCCGGGGAAAACGGAGAGGACAAAGAAACCTGGGAAGAGGCCGGTGCTGCCGAAGCAGCGGAACGGGTCAGGCAGGAGACCGGGTTTACACTTGAGCGGATTCCATGGGTGAAGGAAGGGTATTATTATTCCGGGGACAACAGGCCCGGAAAGCATCCATATCATGAGGCAGGGCTTTACTATATCCAGGAGCCCAGTGCCATGGCCGTGGTGGAATTATTAGACCCCAGGCCGGGAGAGCGTGTGCTTGATTTGTGTGCTGCGCCGGGAGGAAAGTCCAGCCACATCGCTTCCAGGATGAAGGGAATCGGATTTCTCCTGTCCAATGAGATTCATCCGGCCAGGGCCAGGATACTTTCCCAGAACATGGAGCGGATGGGTGTGCAGAACGCAGTGGTGTCCAATGAGGATGCCCAAAGCCTGGCCGGGACATTTGACCATTTTTTCCACAAAATCGTGGTGGATGCCCCCTGTTCAGGGGAAGGAATGTTCCGCAAGGATGAGGAGGCCAGAAGCCAGTGGAGTGAGGAACATGTGAAGATGTGTGCCGCCCGTCAGGGAGAGATACTGGACCATGCAGCGGCCATGCTGGCGCCCGGGGGCAGAATGGTATATTCCACCTGTACCTTTGCCCCGGAGGAGAATGAGGGGACGGTTCTGGCCTTCCTGGGACGCCACCCTGAATTCCGAACAGAACAGGTGCCTGCCTATCCTGGTTTTACCAAAGGAAAGTCCCGGTGGGCAGGGCCGGAGGCGGAAGGCTGGGGCCTGGAGCGGACACTTCGCATCATGCCCCACATCCTGGAGGGAGAGGGCCATTACATGGCTGTCTTAAGAAAGGAGGGGGAGCCGCAAAATGCGGCAAAAGCAGGGAGCAGGGACAGGCTGTATCTGGACAGCAGAAAGAGAAAGGAGGTGTTCAGGGATTACGATCCCTTTATCCGGGACACCCTGTCAGAACCGGACACCTTCCTGGAGCGGAAGGAATACGTGCTGTTCGGGGACCAGCTGTATCTGGTGCCGGCCGATATGCCGGATATGAAGGGACTTAAGATTCTCCGGCCGGGTCTTCATCTGGGCACCCTTAAAAAGAACCGTTTTGAGCCCTCCCATGCCCTGGCACTGGCGCTCAGGAAGGAGGAGGTGAAATGCTCCTGGGAACTGTCCCCCTCCGGAGACAGCGTAATCCGGTACCTGAAAGGTGAAGCCCTCAGCGAGGACGCAGGAATACCTGAGGGACGCCTGAAAGGCTGGGTGTTAGTCTGTACCGGCGGTTTCAGCCTGGGCTGGGCCAAGTATGCGGGAGGCATGCTCAAAAACCATTATCCCAAGGGGCTGCGGTGGAATTAAAAAACGTCAGGTGCCTGGTGGCAGGAGTCGTTCCATATCTTCAGGCAGCCCGGCCGTGAATTCCATCTCCTTTCCTGTAATGGGATGTTGAAACTTGAGGAGATAGGAGTGGAGGGGCTGACGGCCGATATACCGGTAATCCGGGCAGTATAAGAAGTCTCCGGGAAGGGGATGCCCTATGGACCTCATGTGGACCCGTATCTGATGCGTCCTGCCTGTTTCCAGGCTGAGACTCACCAGAGACAGGTCCTTTTCTTCGTTGTAGAGCAGGGTATGGTAATGGGTGACTGCCCTTTCGCCTGTCTCAGGGTCCACCCTGCGCTCGATGGTGGATCCTTCTGCCCTGGCAATGGGGCTGTCAACCGTGCCTTCCTCCGGTGTATGCCCAAGTACAATGGCCCTGTACTCCCGCCTGATTCTGCGCCTGGCCATTTGTTCCGATAATATACAGGCGCTGAGCATATGCCTGGACAGGACCAGCAGCCCGGTGGTATCCCTGTCCAGACGGTTGATGACCCGGTAAGTAAATGCTTCCCCCTTTTCATGAAAGTACCAGGAGACAGCGTTGGCCAGGGTATTGTCATAGTGGCCCTGGGAAGGGTGGATGGGCACGCCTGCGTCTTTATTGATTACCAGTATGTCCTCGTCCTCATACACAATGGCAAGAGGAAGCTTTACCGGCACGATGTTTCCGGAATCCTCCTCCTCAGGCAGCGCCACCTCCACTGTCTCCCCGGCCTTAAGACGGTAACCTGCGTAGACCGGCATTCCGTCTACCGCAAGTCCCTGGCCTGCCTTAATGCGTACCACCAGCCGGTGGGAAAATCCCTTTGTCTTTAAAAACTGTCCAAGGACAATCCCGTCCTCCCTGTCTCCAATGGTATAACATATAACTCTCCGTCTCATGTCCGTCCCTCAAATCTGCTTTCTGTAAGACAAATCTTTTGTGTCTGTATATCTCTGAAGCTATCACTTGGTTTTCGCTGATAATCTCAAAGGAATTCCTGTGCAGCCCTATTTCAAATATTTTTTCTTGCTGGCAGCGTGGTCTACGATGGCGTCCTTTCGCAGGAAGCTGGCCCGCTTTACGCTGTCTATTCCATATTTGCTGCGGATGGCATCCACTGCCCTTTCAAAATCCTTTTTCTTCT